>Ga0209588_1000027_pt1 | contig 80998 bp, 70 predicted proteins | sample Rivendell_Oct201_10_FD_188351 | JGI IMG/M metagenome (GOLD analysis project Ga0209588, IMG submission 188351) | Vadose zone soil microbial communities from the Eel River Critical Zone Observatory, Northern California, USA -... | ecosystem: Host-associated > Plants > Roots > Rhizosphere > Soil ...
TCTCGACCTGGAATCCCAGTCGGGTTCTCCCGTACGGCGGCAAATGCCGGACCGGTTGCCCATCCGGGTCAGCCGCCGCGAACCCCGATGGGCGGAACGCCTCCTTGGGCGAGCCATCCGCCGCAAGCGCATGCTCCAATCCGCCCGGGCCAGCCGATGGCGGCACCGGCGTTCGCGCCGAGGCCAATGCCGCAGGCGGGGCCGGCTTTTGGAATGCAGATGCCCGCAGCGCAGCAGCGACCCTTCGCGCCCGCAATCGCGCCGCCACCGGCTCACGCATCTGACGGCGGGGAGGTAGCGCTTCGACAGGCGCTTGCGAACGCATCCCGCGAGGTGATCGAACGGATCGCCTGGGAGGTCGTTCCCCAGTTGGCGGAGACGATCGTTCGAGAGCACCTCGACAAGCTGATCAAGGACCGCGAGAAGGACAGCTAGGCTCGACTACTTCGGAAGTTTGTCCAACTGCGCGAGCAGCTCGTCATTGGTGACAAGGTCTTTGGGACTGTCGAGGACCTTCTTGTAGCGAACCGTTCCGGTCTTATCGATAATCACGTAGGCCCGCTTCGAATATCGATACAGCCGGCTCTTCGGATCGGTATCCAAAAACCCATAAGCCTCGAGCGTGGTGCGGGGTAGATCGCTTACCAGCGGGAAGGTGAGCCCCATTTTTTCGCTCCATGCCTGAAGCGCCGGGGTAAAGTCCGTGCTCATGCCCAGGACCTGGGCATTGCGGCTTTCGAACTTGGGAAGGTCAAGTTGGAAAGCCGCGACCTCGCGGGTTCAAGTCGGGGTGAAGGCGCCGATGAACCCGAACAGCACCACGTTCTTCTTGCCCAGATAGTCGGACAACGACAGCTTCTCGGTCGTCGTCGCTGCGAGCGTGAAACCGGGCGCCTTGTTGCCGACCTCAAGCGCCGCGGCGGGCCAGACGGAACAGACCGCGAGCATCACTGTCACTCGCGCCACCGTCAGGGTCAAACGCCTCATTGCGTGCCTCCTCCCGATTGCAGACTTACCGCCTGATCAGCGGCTGGATGAACTCCAGCGCCTCTTTCCCGTCCCACTCACGCGCGCCGATCGCGCGCCCCACGATCATTCCCTTGCGATCCCGCACCACCGTCACCGGAAGCCAACGAACGCCGTGCTCTCGAGCTACCGCCATTTCGGGATCGATCAACGTGCGGATCGTATGGCCGTGCTTCTCCAGGTATGGCTTGACATCCTTGTCGCCGCGGCCATCCATCGCGACGAAGTACACCACCAGATCCTTCGGAAACTTCGCCTGCAGGTTCTCCAGGCTCTTGAGCTCGCTGGTACACGAAGAGCACCAAGTCGCGCCGAAGCTCAGCACGGCGACCTTGCCCGCCAGCGATTTCGAGTCGACCGTCTTGCCCGAGAGATCGCGGAGCGAGAACGCGGGCGCCGGCGTATGTTCCTGCAGGATAAAGACGTCCGAGTCTTGCGCGCCGGCGACGGAGGCGATCCCAAGGGTGAGGAGCAGTGCCGTACGTCTCATTGGGCAGCAGGATTGTCGCAAGCCCCGGGGGCTGTCAATCCTCATGCGATAGACTGCATCAGATTGATTTGCTTCCCATTGTTAGTAGATGGGAGAAGCCTTTCTTCAGATGGATCCTGACGACCTTCCCAAAGCCTACGAGCCCACCGAAGTGGAACGACGGTGGTACCCGTTTTGGATGGACCGCGGCTATTTCACCGCCGACGCCCACTCCACCAAACCGCCTTACTGCATCATCCTCCCCCCGCCCAACGTCACCGGCTCGCTCCACCTAGGCCACGCGCTGACTGCGACGCTCGAGGACATCCTCGTCCGGTGGAAGCGGATGAGCGGATTCAACTGCCTCTGGTTGCCGGGGATTGACCACGCCGGCATCTCCACCCAACTCATGGTGGAGCGGGAGCTAAAGAAGACCGAGGGCAAGGACCGCCAGCAGCTCGGGCGCGCTGAGTTTCTCAAACGGGTTTGGGCCTGGAAGGAAAAGTATGGCCGGCGGATCGCCGAGCAGCACCAGGTGCTCGGGGCGTCCCTGGATTGGACGCGCGAGCGCTTCACGATGGACCTAGGCAGCTCCGCCGCGGTGCGACGCGCCTTCGTTCAGTTGTATGAGGAAGGTCTCATCTACAAGGCGAAACGGCTGATCAACTGGTGCCCCTCTTGTCAGACCGCGCTCTCGGATCTGGAGGTGGAGCACGAAGAGGTCGACGGAACGCTGTGGCGGATCCGCTATCCGATCAAGGGAACCGACCGTTTTCTGGTCGTGGCGACCACCCGGCCGGAGACGATGCTCGGCGACACCGCGGTGGCGGTGCATCCCAAGGATCCGCGTTACCAGGGTCTGGTCGGTCAATCGGCGGTGCTGCCGCTGATTGGTCGCGAAATCCCGATCATTGCGGATGAAACGCTGGTGGACCTGGAGTTTGGCACCGGGGCCGTGAAGGTAACGCCCGCCCACGACTTCAACGATTATCAAGTCGGGCTTCGGCACAAGCTGCCGATGATCTCGATCTTTGACCAAACCGCTCGGACCAACGCCAACGCAGGTCCGTACGCCGGCCTGGATCGGTACGAGGCGCGAAAGCGCGTTCTCCAGGACCTCGCCGCTCAGGGCCTGCTGGAGGGCGAAGAGAAGCATCGTCACTCGATCGGGCTGTGCCAGCGGTCCCGCACCGTGGTCGAGCCGATGCTGTCGATGCAGTGGTTCGCGAGCATTGAGTCCTTGGCGAGGCCAGCAATTGAAGCGGTAGAGCAGGGGCGGACCCGATTCGTGCCCGAGAGTTGGACGGCCACCTACTTTCAGTGGATGCGAAACATCCACGATTGGTGCATCAGCCGTCAGCTTTGGTGGGGTCACCAGATTCCCGCGTACTACTGCGTTGCCTGCCGAAAGACCGCGGGCCCGGAGTGCCCGCCGATCGTGCCGATGGAGCCGCCGAGCAGCTGCCCGGTCTGCGGAGGGGGAGAGCTCGAGCAGGATCCGGACGTCCTGGATACCTGGTTTTCTTCGGGCCTCTGGCCGTTCTCAACGCTCGGCTGGCCGCAGCAGACGGACGATTTGAAAACCTTCTATCCGACTTCGGTTCTGGAGACAGGACACGACATCATCTTCTTCTGGGTTGCTCGGATGATGATGCTGGGCCTGCACTTCATCAAGGATGTTCCTTTTCGCACCGTGTACCTGCACGCGATGATCCGCGACGAGAAGGGCGAGAAGATGTCCAAGACCAAGGGAAACGTGATCGATCCATTGGACATCATTCTCGGCGCACCGGCGGACCAGCTCGCGCCCAGTCTGAGGAACAAGTTCCCTCAAGGGATGCCAGCTTTTGGCGCCGACGCGCTGCGGTTTACTCTCGCCTCGCTCACTCAGCAGGGTAGGGACATCAAGCTCTCGCTCGACCGCGTCGGGGGCTACAGGGCGTTTGCAAACAAGCTGTGGAACGCCTCCCGATTTGCGTTGATCAACCTGGGCGACTTCCGGCCAGATGAGCGTTTCGTCATCGATCGCCGTCTGACGCTGGCGGACCGCTGGATTCTCGCGCGGCTCAACAAAGTGATGGGCGAGGTCAGTCGAGCGCTTCGGGAATTCCAATTCGCGGAAGCGGCCTCGGCGCTTTATCAATTTCTTTGGCATGAGTTCTGCGACTGGTACATCGAGCTCTCGAAGGGGGCGCTTTACGGCGATCAGGCCGAGCCAAAGCAGTCGACCCGAGCCGTGCTGGTCTTCTGCCTGGATCACATCTTGCGACTGCTGCATCCCTTCATGCCGTTCATCACCGAGGAAATCTGGCAGAAGCTCCCGCTGGTTCGAACCGTCGATTCGGTGATGATCGCTCCTTTTCCTACGCCCGATGATCGCCTTGCCGATCCCGAAGCCGAGCAGGAGATGACGCCGCTGATCGAGGTCATCGAAGGCATTCGCACTCTGCGAGGCGAAAACAACTTGCCGCCGTCGGCGAAGGTCCCAGCGCTGATCATCAGCCCGGAGCCGCGGATTCGACAGACGCTTCAAAAGTGGAGCAATTACCTGATTCCGCTGGCGGGATTGGGCTCGCTCGAGGTGCGCGAATCCGGCCCCCGGCCTGCCCAGGCGGCGCCGTTCGTTGGATCCGCGATGGAGATCTTCATCCCACTCGCGGGGTTGATTGACGTCAAAGAGGAGCGAGGCAGGTTGAGCAAGGAAATCGCGCGAGTGACGGCGGACCTCGAGGGTCTGTCTCGAAAGCTCGACAATCCGAACTTCGTTTCTAAGGCACCGGCGGAAGTGGTGGAGAAGGATCGGGCTCTGATGAAGGAGTTGCAGCTGAAAAAGGCCAAGCTGCAGGAGCATCTTGGCCGAATCAATCCGGAATCGCCCTCGGCGGGCTAGATGGAATTTCTCGACCGGCTGATCGATCTCGCGCTCGACGAGGACCTAGGGCCCGTAGGGGATGTGACGACCCGCGCGCTGTTGAGCCCCGATGCGACCGGGAAAGCCGAGCTTTGGGCAAAAGAGCCGCTCGTCTTGGCCGGGACCGCGGCTTTCGCGCGGGTTTTTCAGCGGGTGGACCCGGATGTAAAGATCGAATTTCTTGCTGCCGAGGGCCAATGGCTTCCGAAAAAGGTTCGGGTTGCAACCCTCTCCGGTCGCCTCGGCTCGCTTCTGACCGCGGAGCGAACCGCGCTCAACTTGATCCAGCGCACGAGCGGAATTGCGACCTTCACCCGAGAGGCGGTTCGCGCGATCGGAAGGGGAAAACTGAAACTGCTGGACACTCGAAAGACCTCCCCCGGGATGCGCATTCTGTCGAAAGAGGCGGTGCGAGCGGGAGGTGGGACGAATCATCGATTCGGCCTATTCGACGGCGTGCTGATCAAAGACAATCACATCGCAGCCGTCGGAGGCTCGGTTGGCGAGGCAGTGCGTCGCGCCCGAGCGAACGTGCCTCGGCTGGTGAAGATCGAAGTGGAGATCACCCGCCTCGAGCAGCTCGAGGAGGCAATCGGTGCTGGCGCCCACATTCTGCTGCTCGACAACATGACCGATGCACAGATCGCCAAGGCGGTGAAGATCGTCAACGGGCGAGCGGAGTTGGAAATCTCCGGAAACATTTCCATCGAAAGGCTGGCCAGTCTGGCCAAGCTCGGCGTCGACTATGCCTCGATGGGAGCCTTGACCCATTCCGCACCGGCGGTCGATCTCTCGCTCGAAGTGATTCCGGGCTAGTTCGCGAATACTTCCGAGCGCGGCGTGCCTTCCGAGGTGGCGGGCAAGCCGATCTCGAGAAAGGTGGCCAACGTCGGGGCCAGGTCCGCGGTGCTGATGATCTGCGGGTAGATTCCACGTCGTACTCCACGACCGTAGAAGACGATCGGCACCTGGCTGTCGTAGCAATAAGGAGTGCCATGCGATGTCCCCTCCGGGTTGTCAGTCGGAACGTGAAACGGCTTGAGGACGAAGAGGACATCTCCGCTGCGCTCTGGATAAAAGCCCTTCCGCAGGGCCGCCAGGTACCCGCCGTCGCCTCGATTCAGATCCTCGCGGGCGACCGCCAGCGCCACCTGGGGCTGATGGCCCAGCCAATCGGCCGTGGCGCGGTCAACGGTCACAGCATCCAGCTTGCGATCGGCGATCGCCTTTGGGTTGAAATAGACGTTGACGCCCTGGATTCCAAAGAGCAGGTCCGCTCCGAACCGCTGGGTCAGCTCGTTTCGAAGTTGCTTCTCGAGCGCGGTGGGGCTCACCCGCGCGGCGGGAATTCCCTGAGCCGCGAGTTCCTCGGGTATCGGCGCACCCCCGTGGTCCGCAGACAAGGTCACCATCAAATTCGCCCGTCCTCCGGCCGCCTTTTCGGCCGCCCTAAGCAGCGTGCCGATGCTTCGATCCAGTTGGAGCAAGACGTCCTGCATTTCCCATGAGTACGGGCCGTACGCGTGAAACACGTAATCGGTTGCGCTGAAGCTGATCGCCAGCAGATCCGGCGCGTCATGGCCGCCCAATCGATTGGCTTCGAGCGCGGCGATCGCGAATTGCACTAGGATTTGATCCTGGTACGGCGTGGACTGCAGCGCCTGATTGGCCTCTGGACCGGGCGTGGAACGGCCGCCCGTCAACGGATGTGGAAAGGCTCGCCCCAGATTCAATCGGTCGACTGCGAACTGGCCCACGTTCTTTCCGACGTACTCGGCTGCAGGCCTGATCGGAGTCCAGCTCTTGTGGAAGTAGCTCGCAAGGAGGTTTCGATCGTTGAAACTCTTTACCCATCCGGGCAGCTCCTGGACATAGAACGCGCTGCTGATGAAGCCGCCCGCAGCGTCGTTGAACCACCAGGCCTGTCCAAGTCGGCCAGCCATCGGAATGGCAGCGCGCGCCTTGGTGGAAATCGCGACCGTGTGCCCACGATTTTGGGTCGATACCCTGAGGTGGTCGGACAAGGTTTCCGCGAGTATTTCATCAGGAGAGGTTGCGGCGTCCTTTGCTTGCGGGGCTCCCACCAACGGGTGCGAAGGATCGGTAAAGGCCGGCAAGCGGTCGCCCGTGGCTCGATCGAGGATCTGATTGGCGACGATACCGTGTCGCGAGGGATTGGCGCCGGTAATCAAAGTGGTATGGCCCGGCGAGGTGACGTTCTCCGCGTACTCGTAGCGCGCGTTGGGAAAATACGCTCCCTCGGAAAGCAGTCGGGCCAAGCCGTCGCTGAGCCTTGGACGAATCCGCTGCAAGGTATCGCTGCCTAAGGCATCCACCGCGATAAACACCGTCAATTTTGGCGGCTTGGCCGCGCCCTCTGCACCGACGAGCATCAGGATGGGAAGCCAAATGCGCAGCATCACCCGCGATACTCGTCTGCTGACCCGCGCCTACGCAATGAGCTTTGCGGTTCTTTACCGTATGTGCCCGTGTTGTTACGGTCGCGGGTGCTCATGATCGAAGCGAGGGTTCGAGTGATCTACGGCGACACGGATCAGATGGGCGTCGTGTACTATGCCAACTACTTGCGCTATTTCGAGTTTGCCCGCAGCGAATTTTTCCGCGCGATCGGAGGCGCTTACCGCGAGGTGGAGCGCGAAGGCGCGTTTCTGCCGGTGGTGGAAGCGATTTGCCGATACAAGGCGCCCGCGCGCTATGATGATCTGCTCGTGATTCGTACCCAGCTCGCTGAACTGCGGCGCGCCTCGCTCACCTTTGCGTATGAGCTACGGCGCGAAAGCGAGGACGCGGTCCTCTGTACGGGCAGTACTACCCACGCGTGCGTCGGCCGAAATGGCCACCCCACCCGCATTCCCGAAAATCTTTCGCGTCTACTCAAAACCGCTCCGCGCGCGTCGATCGCTCCCGGGGCACTGGCGGAGTGAAAGGAGAGTCACCATGGATCGCAACTTGGCTCTAGAAGTGGTGAGAGTCACCGAGATGGCGGCAATCTCTGCGGCTCGTTTGATGGGACGCGGCACCAAGAACGAATCGGACCAAGCGGCGGTGGACGCGATGCGGCGTGCATTCGATGCGCTGAACATCGACGGGACGGTGGTGATCGGGGAGGGCGAGCGTGACGAGGCGCCGATGCTCTACATCGGGGAGAAGGTTGGAAAGCGCGTCGACGGCAGCCCCCAGGTGGATATCGCGCTCGATCCGCTGGAGGGGACCAATCTGTGCGCTTACGGCCGACCGGGAGCCATCTCGGTGGTGTCGATTGCCAGCCGAGGAAATTTGTTGAACGCTCCGGACACGTACATGGACAAGCTCGCGGTGGGCCCAAAGGCACGGGGGGCGATCGATCTCAGCAAGAGCCCGACCGAGAACTTGCGAAAAATTGCGGAAAAGATGCATCGATACGTGCAGGATCTCGCGGTGATCATCCTCGATCGGCCCCGGCACGAGGAGCTGATCCGGGAAGTCCGGGCCGCGGGCGCCCGCATCCGGTTGATCGAGGATGGAGATGTCGCTGGGGCGATCGCTACCTGCTTCGAGGAGACCGGTGTCGATGTGCTGATGGGGATTGGCGGGGCGCCGGAAGGCGTAATTGCCGCCGCAGCCGTGCGATGCGTCGGCGGCGACATGCAAGGGCGTCTAAAGCCTCGAAATTCCGCCGAAATCGAGCGCTGCAAGAAAATGGGAATCACCGATATCAACCGCATCTATACGGCCGAGGAGCTCGCGAAGGGTGAGGTGATGTTTGCGGCAACCGGCGTCACCAGCGGCGATTTCCTCAAGGGCGTACGCTTTTTCACCGGCGGTGCCGAGACGCACTCGGTAGTGATGCGCTCGAAGACCGGCACGGTGCGTTACATCCAGGCAACACACAAATTCGACCAGAAGCCCTCGTTCGGCCCCTAGAGGAAAGGTTCAACGCGAATGCCCGGTGCCTCCCGATCCATCCTGATCGACGCCCCGATTGAAACGGTCTTCGGAATCATCACGGATTACGAGAAATATCCAGAGTTTCTCTCGGAGGTAAAAGCCATCCGGGTCTCCGAGCGGCGGGAGGGCGAGGCCGTGGTTCAGTACGAGGTCAGCGTCCTCAAGACAATCCGATACACGCTCAAGCTCAAAGAGGAAAAGCCGCGGCGGATCTCCTGGTCGTTGGTGGAGGGTGAGCTGATGCGCGAAAATCACGGCTCCTGGCTCTTGGAACCCCAGGGCAAGCAGACGCGCGCCACGTATTCGATCGAAATGACCTTGGGACCACTGGTCCCCAAGGCGATGGTCAACGCGCTGGTGGACAGCTCGCTTCCCAAGATGTTGGAGTCATTCAAAAAGCGAGCTGAGGGGAAGGCTTGACCCAGCCCGTTGCCGCGGTGGGGATCAGGAATTACAGGTTAGGGAAAGAAGTTCAGGGTAACCGGTGGGTCAATTCCGACTTAGAAAGCCTCTTTTGAGGTCTGCCGGTACCGAAGTGCCGCAAAGACCCATCGAAAATTGGCGGGATTGCGTCCGGTATCGTGCTTGCAACCTTTCTGATCAGGAAATCGCATCGGGGTCGGTTGGCTGTAGAATGGCACCTGGGGTGTCATAGGGAGAGCGCGAAGCGATGTTGGATGCCTTCATCATCGAGGAAATCAAGCGCCGAGAGCGAGTGCGGCAGGAAGAGCGCCGACCTCGAATTGAAATCCCGGTGCCTGTTCCCGACGAACGACCACCACGGAAGAGCGACAACGAGGGTGATGATCAACCGCAGCGCGATGTGGTGATCATCGACGTTTAGCGCTCACTGTCCTGAAATCCGGCCCCAACTTTCCCGAATCTCTTGCGCCGTCCAATAGCCCCGCTTCGGATCCTTCTCCAGTCCTTCCGTTTTTTCCATCCGGTAGACAAAGAGTCTCGGGCCTTCCACGCCGAGCACCTGACCGCTGATGTCCGCGGCAAAATCCGAGGCCAGGAAAAGGACCGCTGGGCTGATGAACTGTGGCCCGATTTGTTCCGGGGTCAATCCCTTGAACATCGGCAAGTCCTCCGTCATGCGCGTCAGAGCCATGGGCGCGATCGCATTGACCGTGACGTTCGCTTTGGCCAACTCGATCGCCAAAGTTCGAGTCAGCCCGTAGATGCCCGCCTTCGCCGCGGCGTAATTGGCCTGGCCAAAGTTGCCCATCAATCCGGACACCGAAGTGGTGTTGATGATCCGTCCCCCCTTGCCTTGAACCTTGAGGTGTCGACCCACGAGCTGCGAGCAATAGAAGGTCCCCTTGAGGTGCACGCTATTCACCAGGTCCCAGTCAGCATCGGACATGTTGAGGAATGCGCGGTCGCGCAGCACGCCGGCGTTGTTCACGAGGATGTCGACCCGTCCAAACTTGTGTAGCGCCGTCCAGAGAATGCTCTCGGCGCCCTCTCGACTGGCGACTGATTCGTAATTGGCGACCGCGTCGCCTCCCGCCTTCTTGATCTCCGCCACCACCGCGTCAGCCGCTTGCGATCCCTTGCCCCCGCCATTTCGGTCGCTCCCGAGATCGTTGACCACGACCTTCGCGCCTTCCTTGGCGAACGCCAGCGCATGCGAGCGCCCAATTCCCGCGCCGGCGCCGGTGATGATTGCGACCTTGCCATCGAACAAACCCATTCGCTCCTCCTTAAGAGAGTCGGAAAAAATAACAGCCCAACATACGCACGAGCGGCTCGGCACGGCAGACAAAAACGCAGTTGGGCGCAGGACATCAGCACAAGTTGTGGGTGTCCTGAGCACAGGTACTCCGGCCGTCCGCGGGCCGACAGCGCGAAGGAATGAACTCGCTGATCGAGCCGCACAATCCGACGGGCGCGGGGCGGGGAGGCGGAAGCTTGCGGGGGCGATAGCGCACCGATACAACCGCGCCCATGACCGAGATTGTGCAGGTCCATGCGCGTCAGATTCTCGATTCGCGAGGCAACCCGACGATCGAGGCGGATGTCCTCCTCTCCGGAGGGGAGACGGGCCGAGCCGCGGTCCCCAGCGGGTCGTCCACTGGAGAGCATGAGGCGCTCGAGTTGCGGGATGGGGATCCGCGCCGCTACGGCGGCAAGGGCGTGGAAAAGGCGGTTGCCAACGTACTCAACCGGATTGCGCCGGCGGTGATCGGCATGGATGCGGCGGACCAGACTGCCTTGGACCGGAAGATGATCGAGCTGGACGGCACGCCGAACAAAACCAGTATCGGCGCGAACGCCATCCTGGCGGTTTCGATGGCGGCGGCTCGCGCGTGCGCGCAGGCGCTTGGACTGCCGCTGTATCGCTATGTTGGAGGCGCGGTCGCGCGGACGCTTCCGGTGCCGATGATGAACATTCTGAACGGGGGAGCGCACGCCGATACGAGCATCGACATTCAGGAGTTCATGATCCTCCCGATCGGCGCTTCTACCTTCGCCGAGGCGCTGCGCTGGGGCGCCGAAGTCTTCCACGCGCTTCGCTCGATCCTGAAGGATCGAAAGCTGTCGACCGGGGTAGGCGATGAAGGCGGATACGCGCCCGACTTGCCGACCAACGAGGAAGCCCTCAAGCTCGTGATCGAGGCAGTTGCCAAGGCTGGATTCAAGCCGCTCGAGCACGTTGCGCTGGCGCTCGACGTGGCGGCGAGCGAGCTCTACGACAAACAGGAGCAACGCTATCGGCTAAAGGGCGAGGGCAAGGAATTCGATTCGGCCGGCTTGGTGGCGTATTTGTCGATGTTGGCCTCGAAATACCCGATTGTCTCGATTGAGGACGGCATGGCGGAGGATGACTGGGACGGCTGGAAGAAGCTCACCGATGCCCTTGGCGGCCGCTTGCAGCTGGTGGGCGACGATCTGTTCGTGACGAGCGTCGAACGGCTGTCGCGCGGCATCAAAGCCGGAGTCGCGAACTCCGTTCTGGTGAAGGTCAATCAGGTCGGGACGCTCACCGAGACGTTCGACACCGTCCGACTCGCCCATCGCTCCTGCTATACCGCGGTGGTCAGTCATCGATCGGGTGAGACCGAGGACACCACGATCGCGGATCTGGCGGTGGGTCTGGATTGTGGGCTGATCAAGACGGGATCGATCTCCCGCACGGACCGGGTGGCCAAGTATAACCAGTTGCTGCGGATTGAAGAGCAGCTTGGGGACGGAGCGCGCTATGCCGGGCGGAGCGCGCTGCGCGTGGTCGCTCAGGAATGAGCGCGCCCCGCATTCTCGTCTCCAATGACGATGGGCACCTTGCGGAGGGCCTCTTGGCGTTGGCGGAGGCGATGGCGCCGCTGGGAGAGGTTTGGGTCGCCGCTCCAGACCGGGAACAGAGCGCGGCCTCGCACTCGCTCTCCCTGCACCGCCCACTCCGGATCAAGCAAATTCGACCGCGCTGGTACGCGATCGACGGCACCCCCAGCGATTGCTCGTACCTGGCAATCAATCACTTGATGAAGGAGGGTCGGCCCGCGTTGATGGTATCGGGGATCAACCACGGCCCAAACCTGGCGGATGACGTCAGCTACTCGGGGACCGTTGCAGCGGCGATCGAGGCCTCGCTGTTGGGCGTGCCGGCGATTTCGTTCAGCCTGGTGAGTCGCGCGCAGGTGGACTTTGGCCCGGCGGCCCGCTTCGCGCGCTCCTTAGCGGCGGCGGTGCTCGAGCAACCCGAGCGCCGCAACTTGTTGATCAACGTCAACATCCCCGGCGGGATCGAGCCCCGCGGGTACGCCGTCACCAAGCTCGGAAAGCACTCTTACGGGTACGACGTGGTGGAGAACGTCGACCCGCGCGGCCGCAAGTACTACTGGATCGGAGGCAGTGAGTATCAGCATGAGGACATCCCAGGCAGCGACTGCAACGCCGTGCTGGATGACCATGTCGTCTCGGTGACGCCGCTTCGTCTGGAGCTCACCGATCTGTCGCTGATGAACGAGATCCGGCGATGGAAGATCAACGGATTCCAGAAATTTCCAGCCGACGGCCAGTAGGTCCTCGTCGCCGGCAAACTGGGCGTGCCGCCACTTGGCTCGCGTCAATCGCAGCTGCCTTAGCGCTGTCGTGTGCGCATCGCTCGGCGGCGCCGCGCAGTCCCGCGCCCCCGATTGCCTCCCCATCCAGGCAAGAGCATCGCGAGCCGGATCTGGTGCAGATTCGACATCGGGTTGAGCCCGGACAAACGCTTTATCGGATTGCAAGGATGTACGGCGTCTCCCCCGAAGCGCTGGCTGCCGCCAATCGGATTTCCGATCCGACCAAGCTCGCGCCGGGTCAGGAGCTGATCATTCCCGTGATCGCGAAGCCCGAGTTCCTCGGCGAGGGCGTGGACAATCCAACGGGAATTCATCCGGCGGTAGCGAGCGCCCCGATCGGCAAAGGAGCCACGCGTGACCGAAACCACCGCGGAGATCTCGACTGGCCGCTGCGCGGCGTCCTCTACGCGAGATTCGGAAAACACGGAAAAGAGGTTCACGATGGAATTGATCTCGCGGCTCCCCGAGGTACGCCGATCAAGACCGCTCAGGAGGGCACGGTCATCTATGCTGGCGAGCAAAAGGGCTACGGGTTGATCACCATCGTGGCCCACCAGAACGGACTGGTGACACTCTACGCGCACAACAGTGATCTGAGAGTGAAAACCGGCCAACACGTGCGGCGAGGTCAGGTCATCGCCACGGTTGGAGAATCCGGGCGCACCACCGGGCCGCACTTGCACTTCGAGGTGCGGAAGGAGGGCGTCGCGGTAGACCCCCTCGATCATTTGGGGCCGCTTCCGGACAACTCCTGATACAAACCTCCGCGCAACCGAGCAAAACCGCGTTTGTCTTGCTCGTAAGAGGGAGGCTACATGGGTTCGTCACGCAACTTGGGATTTCTTCTGCTCGCCCTCAGCCTGGAGACTGCCGGGCAAACTTCACCGCTCGTCTACGTCTACGGCCGCGCGGACTTTCCCGCCAGCAACGGTGGACTGCTGGCGACCTCGGGGGACTTCAATCGGGATCAAAGGCCGGACCTGGTGGCAATCAGCTACGAGTCGAATTCCGCCGCGGTCTTGCTCGGTCAGCCGGATGGCAGTTTCGACGATGGCGGTCGAAGTTATCCGGTGGGATCGGAACCGGTGGGGGCTGCGGTCGGTGACTTCAATGGTGATGGCATTTTGGACCTGGTTGTGGCGAACCAAATCTGCCCGCCCTCCACCGAGCCTTGCCCTCCCGGATCGATCTCGATCCTGCTCGGCAATGGCGACGGAACGTTTGCTGACCATGCGGACTACGAGACCGCCGCCGACCCGGTGGCGGTACTGGTGGGCGACTTCAATGGAGATGGCATACCTGATGTGGCCGTCGCTGCAGCCGTCTCGCGGATCAACTCCGGAAGCCCGGGGTTCGTGTCGATCCTGCTTGGAAATGGCGATGGAACCTTTCAACCGCACCTTGATTCGCCGGCCGGTACGGGGGTGATTGCGCTCGTGGCCGGTGATTTCAATGGCGATGGCCTCCTGGATTTGGTGGTCGACAACCACCCCTCGTTCGCGAGCCACACCGTCTCACTGCTCGTCGGAAACGGAGATGGAACGTTTCAGCCACCTAGCAACGTCACGGCGAGCGGAGACCCCGTGGCCATCGCCGCCGCGGATTTCAACCTGGACCAGAAGTTGGATCTGGCGGTGGCGACGGGCACCGGCTCGATTTCGATTCTCCTTGGAAACGGCGACGGAACGTTCCAGCCGTTTGTGGACTATCCCGGTGGATTCGGACCCTTTCGGATGATCGCGACGGACTTGAATCAGGATGGAATGCCGGATCTGGCGTTGAGCATCACCACCAACATTGCCTCGCACGGAGCGGTCTCGCTGTTGCTGGGCAATGGCGATGGGAGTTTTCGCCCGCGCCTGGAGTACGCGACCGGTAACTTTGGACAAATCATTGCCGACGACTTCAACGGCGACGTCAAGGTTGATCTCGCGGTTGGTAACACCCGCTCGACCGTGACTGTTTTGCTGGGGGAGGGCGATGGAACCTTTCCGCATGCGACGGAGTACGCTTCGGGACAGGGGCCGGCCGCGATAGTGATGGGAGACTTCAATCGGGACGGGGTCGTCGATCTGGCGGTGGCGAATTCCGCCTGTAATTGCCCAAGGGGCAGCGTTTCGATTTTTCTGGGAATCGGAGATGGGACATTTACTCGGGCGGCTGATTTCCCCACCGGCACCGAGCCAACCGGATTGACCGTGGCGGACTTCAATCTCGACGGCAAGCTCGATCTGGCGGTGGCCAACGCAGGGGACAACACTGTTTCGATTCTCCTGGGCAATGGCGATGGCACCTTCCTTCCGGCAATGGATTTTGCGACTGGGACCGCGCCGCACTCGGTGATTGCAGTTGACTTCAATCTCGATGGACTGGCGGATCTCGCGGTGACCAACCTCCAGGCCGGATCCGTCTCGATTTTGATTGGAAATGGAAACGGCACCTTTAATCCGCGCGTGGATTACGACGCGGGTCCCGGCGCAGCGGGAATCGTCGCCGCCGACTTCAATCGCGACGGCCTAATCGATCTCGCGGTCGCGGATTCCAACACCCCGATCCGGTTAGGCGACCGCGGTCGAATTTCGATTCTCTTGGGCAATGGCGACGGCACCTTCCAGTCCCACGCCGACTCGTTCAGCGCCAGCCTCAGGCCGTTCGATCTTGTCGCCGGGGACTTCGACGGAGATGGCCAGCTCGACCTGGCGGTGACTACCAACCTGAACGAGATTGGGACGGTCTCGATTCTCAGAGGCGCTGGAGATGGAACGTTTGAAATGACCACCAACTACTCGACGGGCCGCTCGGCAAGAGGAATCGCGGCCGGTGACTTCAACCTGGATGGCAAGCTGGATCTGGCGATCGTGAACGTCAACACCAATACGCTCGCCATCCTGAAGGGCAAGGGCGACGGTACCTTCCAATCTCAGAGTCGCTATGGAGCAGGAATTCTTCCGATCGCTCTGGTGGCGGGTGATTTCAATTCCGACGGAGCGCTCGATGTGGCGATCGCCAACTTAGGCTCCAATACCATTTCGGTGTTTATCGAGCGGTGAGTCAGGCCATCTTTCGATAAACGCCCACTACCACTCCCAAAATCATGGTGGAGCGGAACTCGGATTGAGTGACATAGATCGCCTCCATTGCGGGATTCGAAGGCTGGAACCGAATTCGCCCCTGCTCGGGGTAATAGCGCTTCACAGTCGCCTCATCTTCGATCAGGGCCACGACGATGGCGCCGGGTTGCGCGCTGGCCGCCTTGCGGACGAAGAGGAAGTCTCCATCGAAGATCCCATCGCCGATCATCGAGTCGCCTTTCACCCGCAACGCGAAGACCTCCCGGCCGGAGCCACCGAGAAGAAAACTGTCGATCCGCACCGAGTCCTCGACGTTCTCGGTCGCCAGCAGCGGGGCGCCTGCAGCCACCCTGCCGAGAAGGGGGATGTCCAAGATCGTGGGGTCTTTGCGGGCGCCCAGTCCAAGCACCAGCCGAGCGCGTTTGGTGACCACCAGTGAACGGCTCTGCTGCGCGCCCCGCTGCAGATACCCCTTCCGCTCGAGGGCATTGAGATGGTCGTTTACTCCATTCGTCGAACGGATGCTCATCTGCTCCCCAATTTCCCGGATCGTCGGTGGAAAGCCCCGGTTCTCCGTTTCCTTCACGATGAAGTGTAGGATTTGCTTCTGGCGATCGGTTAACTCCTCCATCCGTGCCTCCTCCCCCTGGGGACCGAACAGGTTTTCAGTGTCGATCATGTAGCCTGAACATCCGTGTAGAGTCAACAACTTGCCTTTTTCGAGGAGAAAGGCCTGGGCCGGTCTACTCTGTGGGCGTGCCAACAAACGCGATGAAGCGAATATCCCTCGCGATTTGGCCGGTTTTCCTGGCTGCTTGTGCGCACCAGGGGGCATACAACGGCGGCTTCTACACCAAACGGGGCGTTCAGTATTACGTGGGGGGCGTCCCGCCGGGTTGGCGACTCCAAAGCTTCAGGGGCAATGATATCGCCTATGTGGCCGAGGACTCGGAACACCTGATCGCGATCAACGCCAGCTGCGAGGACTACGAGGATGCGCCGCTCAAGGTGCTCACCCAGCAGCTGTTGATGGGTTTCACCGAGCGCAAACTGATTAAGGAAGAGCTTCGCATGCTCCAGGACCGAGAGGCCTTGTATTCCCACTATCTCGCGAAAATGGATGGGGTGCCTCGCGAGTTGTTGTTCGTGGTTTTGAAGAAAGACGGCTGCGTTTACGACTTCATGTACATCTCCCCGCCAGACCGCTTTGACGAGAAGCTGCCGACCTTCGAGGAGATCCTAAAGCGCTTCAGGACGGAGCCACGCCCATGAATGGCCAAGTCAGACGTCCACAGTTGGAAGACGAATCATTCGGCGAAGTCGTTCAGGAGGAGTTGGAAGCGATCCTCCCGCTCACCGCCAAGGTGCGCGGCGGAATCGAGCAATTCGGTGGGGTCGCGGTTTTGTTTGGCCGCGCGATTCTCCGCACGCTTCAAAAGCGCTTCACCTGGATGGATGTGATTTATCAAATTGAGGTACTCGGGATCCGATCGCTTTCGATCGCCACGCTGACCGCGACCTTCGTGGGGCTGGTGATCTCTGTTCAATTCGCAGTCAACCTCGCGCGTTTTGGGGTCCAGCACACGGTCGGCAAGGTGGTGGTGCTTACCCTCTTCCGCGAGCTTGGCCCGACCCTCACCGCGCTGACTGTCGGCGCGCGGATCGGCTCCGGCATTGCAGCGGAGCTGGGCTCGATGAAGGTGACTGAGCAGGTGGACGCCGTCCGGGTGCTGGGTGCCGATCCGATCGCGAAGCTGGTGGTCCCGCGCCTGTTGGCTTGCTTGATCGTGATTCCCGCTCTTACGGTACTGGCGGACGTGATCGGGTTGGTGGCGGGAGCGGGAATGATCCGGTTTGAGTACGAGATTCCTCTCCAGCAGTTCTTCCAATCCGCGATCGAAACCGCAGTCTGGCGGGATTTCTCCTCTGGAATCGGCAAGGCGGCGATCTTTGGCCTGATCATCGCAATCGTCGGCTGCTTCAAGGGGCTGAAGACCGAAGGCGGCACCGAAGGCGTGGGCCGCGCAACCACCGAGACGGTGGCGATCTCCTCGGTCGCAGTGTGCTTGGCGGACTTCTTCCTCACCAAGCTGTTTCTCTCTTTTTAGATGTTTCACCGAGCACACGACGGCCGCAAGTTCGAGCGTCCAGCGCAGGGAGCCGAGCAGATCCGCTACCAGCACGTCTCCAAGGCCTTCGGCGGCAAGTCGGTATTTGAAGACCTCTCGTTGTCGGTAGCGGAGGGGGAGACCCTGACGGTGATCGGCGGCTCGGGCGCGGGCAAAAGCGTGTTGCTCAAGTGCCTGGTCGGCTTGATGTACCCCGATGACGGTCAGGTGATTTTCGAAGGACAGGTGGTCTCGGACTTCGACGAGGCCGAATTCATCGAGGTGCGCCGGCGGATCGCGATGGTTTTTCAGGGCTCGGCACTCTTCGATTCCTTGACGGTGGGGGAAAACATCGCCTTTCCCTTGCGAGAGCATTTCCCGAAAATGCCGCCGGAGGAGATCCGCCAGAAGGTCGCTCAGAAGCTCCAGATGGTCAACCTTCCCGGAATCGAGTCGATGATGCCCGCAGACTTGTCCGGCGGAATGCGCCGGCGGGTCGGCTTGGCTCGGGCGATCGCCGTCGATCCGGAGGTGATCCTGTGGGATGAACCCACCACCGGTCTGGACCCGGTGAGCACTGAAATAATTGATAAGCTGATCATCTCGATGAAGGAGAAGCTGGGCTGCACCTCGATCGTCGTCACCCATGACATGGACAGTGCGTTCGCGGTTTCCGACCGGATTGCGATGCTGGCCAAGAAGAAGATCGTTCAAATTGGCACGGTGGAGGAGATGAAGAACTCACAGGTACCCGAGGTGCGAGCCTTCTTTGATGCGCGGCTGGAAATCGCCCGCGGATTGATAGGTGCGAAATGACCGAGCCGGCTCCGATGCGCGCCGAGCGGCGCCTGATCATCCGCTCCGGGCTGTTTGTCAGCGGGGCGCTGGTGCTGGCGGGGCTGGTGATTTTTCTGATCGGCAGGGAAAACCGGCTCTTCGAAAGGCACGTCCGTTACCACGCGGCGTTCGAGGACGTGGAGGGACTCAAGCTCGACTCGCCGGTCCGAATCGGGGGATTGGACGTTGGCCGAATCAGATCGATTAGCTTCTCCCCGGACCTCGAAGACCGCCGGATCGACGTCACGATGGAGATTTCATCCAGGTTTGCCAGCCGAGTGCGGGCGGACTCGGTGGCTCGGATTGGCAGCCGAGGCGTGCTCGGGGACAAGGTGATCGAGATTTCTCTCGGATCGGTGAATGCGGCTCCGATTCCCGAAGGCGGCGAAGTCAAAACCGGCTCCTCGGGAGATATCACTTCGCTCCTGAAAGCCGGCGGAGAGTTGCTCGACAACGCGGTGGCCATCTCTCGAGATGTGCGAGAGGCGGTCTCGATGTACACCGAGCCCGCGCTTCGCCAGGATGTCGCAGGGCTGATCAGAAATCTGCGGCAGATCACCGCCGCGATCGATAGCGGCAAGGGCCTGGTGCATGCGCTGATCTACGACACCCAAGCTACCTCGGACGGCAAGCGCCTGCTTGCAGCCGCGGCCCGCGATGCGGAACGGTTCGATGCCGCAATCAACGAGGTGGAGGGCATCCTCAGGGAAATTCGAACCGGCAGCGGAACCCTCCACGCGTTGGTATACGAGCCCGCGGGGATCAAGGCCGTTTCGGAGCTGGGGGATGCGGCCGGAGAGCTCGCCAAAATGCTTCGGGGTGCGCAACAGAATCGCAACAGCGCGGTGCACCAGCTCTTCTACGGCGACTCCGGAAACCTGTTTGGCGACCTCAGCGCGGCGGCGGCCGACTTGAGAGTGATCATGGCCACGATTCGAAAAGGGGAGGGGTCTCTCGGCGCCCTGATCAACGACCCGACGGTCTATGAGGATCTGAGGACCGTGCTCGGAAACGTCAAACGCAACTTCATTCTCAGGGAGCTGGTGCGCTACAGCATTTCTCACCGGGGTGATCTGGAGCAGGTTGGAAAGCCCGCGGAGACCAAGAAGTGACCGCTGCCTCCGAGCTGAAACTCACCGCCGGGCGTGCTTTCCGCCTGGGGTTTCAACAAGCGGTGTCCCTCTGGCCTGCGACGGTGATGGTATTCGCGGTCCGCTCGGTTCAGTCACTGGCCGACTTTGCGGTGGCGATCGCGGTCCTGCCCTCGCTCCTCACCCATCCAGACGCGCCGCTCGGGGCCGGAATCGGGACTTCGATCACGGTCTGGATTTTCACTCAAGTCTCCGCCGCCATTTTCATCGGCGGATCGTTGAGGCAAGGCGCCGAGCGGATGCGCGGGTTGCCGGTGGGTGGTTTGTTGTCCCACGCCGCCGCTGCGGCGCCAAGATCGCTCAGCTACCTGTTCTGGAGCTCGGTGGTGCAAGTGCTTCGGTTCGGCTGGAGCGTGCTCGCCTTTACCGCAGCGGGGCTGGCTTATCTGCGCTCATTAGTAACCGGGATCGGAGGTCCGGCCAGCGCGGCGGCAATCGCGCTGGCGTTGACCATCGCATTGCCCGTGGCACTGCTGGGGTTGATCTGGATCGAGGTGGCCCTGGTGCGATCGGTGATTCGGGACCAAGGTTACTTGGGGTCTCTGCTCGAGGCAGTCACCGCGATGAGGACGCGACTGGGGACGCTGGTATGGCTGACCCTGCTCTCGGGTGGGATAGCTTGGGTGGCGACGAGCTCGATCTCGGGGATTTTCAGCCTCACCGGGGCGGCGCTCTCCTCCGCGTGGCAGTTGACCCTGGCGCAGCGAGTATCGGTGAGTGTGCTCTCAGCCTTCGTGGTGAGCCTTTTCGAGCTGACCCGGCTGCACGCATTTGGAGCCCTCACCCTGGACGTACTTGCCGTCGCTCCGATCGAGCCACTGCCCGTGCCGATGGCGGAGGTGGTTGTAACGGCGCTGCCGGTCGGCGAACCGCCGGGCTAAACTGCGCGCCGTGGTCCCTCGACCCACAGTCCTCTTCGTCGATGACGACTTGGAGGACCTGAAGTTGATCTCCCAGACTTTCGAGCGACACCTCAACGTGGTGACCGCATCATCCGGGTCCGAGGCGTTGGTGGTGCTCGAAGAGCAGCAAATCGACCTGCTCGTCACCGATCAGAGGATGCCGGGGATGAGTGGGATAGAGCTGGTTCAGGCCGCCCGGGCGAGGGGAATCGACATCCCCACCATCCTCGTCACCGCCTATACCGATCCGCGCGATGTGATCGATGCCATCAATAAGGGAGAAGCTTATCGGTTCATCACCAAGCCCTGGAACCCCGATGACTTGCTGACCAGCATCAGGCATGCGCTCGAGATGGCCCAGCTGCGCAAGGACAAGGAGCAACTGGTTCGCCGACTGCGCAAGCGGATCGACGCGCTCTCGGTCATCTACGAGGTCAGTCGGCAAGGCGCGGCGGATCTACCCACCTACGAGGCGATGATTGAGCGGGTTCTGGAGGCGATCTCCAGGGTCTTGCGGCACGAATGTGGCGCTGCGCTGGTGACCTTGAACGAGAATCGGTCCGCGCTGCTGAGGATCCGCTGCCATGGACCGGTTACCGACCGGGGCCTTCTGTGGGTCAAAGAGACGGTGTTGGCGGACTATCGCCGTCAGTCGGGTTTTCTCCTACCAGAGGACTGCGTGGTGACCAGGGTTACCGGGACGACCGAGGGCGGTCTCGCGATTCCGGTGAGCTTTCCCAGCCAGCTGAGCGTGTCGCTCGTCGCTGGCGGACATCTGATGGGCAGACTTTCGCTCTTCTCGCGAGAAGTGAACGCCTACTCCGCCGAGGACGGTGAGCTTTTGGATGCTCTCGCCAATCAGACTACCGACGCGATTCAGAGCGTGCGCAAAGCGGAGAATGAGGCGAAACGTCGGATCGAGCTGATGGTCGAGTCGATGAACGACGGGGTGCTTCTCACCGACGAGAAAAATGAAGTCGCGATCGTGAATCCCGCGGCGAGGGAGCTGCTCCAATTGGGAAGCCATGCGGAGGCGCTGCTCCCCCGCCGGCTTCAGGAGATGCTCGGGGTTGATTTCTTTGAGCTGGCCAAGGCCTGGGAGTTTGGCGAGCGCACCATGGTGCGGCGGCAAATCCAATTGTTCGATCGAGCGATCAACTGCAGCTACAGCCCGGTGCTGGATACCTGGTCGATACTGCGCGGAATGGTGATCGTTCTGCGCGACGTCACCGAAGAAAAGAGGCTGGACGAGCGCAAAGAGGAGTTCGTCTCGATCATCAGTCACGAGCTGCGCACGCCCTTGACCTCAATTTCCGGGGCGCTCGATCTGGTGCTCAACGTTCTGGGCGGCTCGATGAACGAGCGGCAGCGGCGGTATCTGGCGCTGGCCAAGGACTCCGCCGATCGGCTCAACGGGACGGTAGATGACTTGTTGGATCTCTCAAAGTTTGCGAAGGGCCGTCTGAAGATGTCCTTTGCTCAAACCGGGCTGGACGAGCTGATTCGAGCAGCCCTGGACAAATACGATGCCGCATTGACCGAGAGGCGCGCGCAGGTGTTCGCCGATCTGCCAGCAGGCGCGCTGAGCCTGGTCGCGGATGCGAACCGCGTCGGACAAGTATTCAACAACCTGCTCACCAATGCGGTCAAATTCATGCCCGAGGAGGGACAGATCCGGATCGCTGCGCGCACCGTTGCCGCCACGCCTGGATATGTATCGGTCAGGTTCTGGAACAGCGGAGAGAGCATTCCGGAACCCGACCTGGAACGAATCTTCGACAAATTCGAGCAGGTGCGCAGCACCCGAACCCAGAAGATGCGCGGAACCGGGTTGGGTCTGGCGATTTGTCGAAGCATTGTCGAATCCCACGGCGGTCGGATTTGGGCCGAACCGTGCGCCGACGGCGCGCAGTTTGTGCTGGTGCTGCCGCTTCAGCCTCCGCAAGAAGCTTTGGACTCTTCGCTGGCCGGACGCAGCCCGCTCGGTTTGCTGCGGAGAACCATTTTGGCGGTGGATCAGGCCTGGGAGCGGGCCAGCGTCATCAAGGCAATCCTTTTGCCCGAGCAACATAAGATCTTCGTCGCGCCGTCGGCTGAAGCGGCGCTCGGGATGATCAGGGACCATCCGCCGGATTTGATCATCATCGACTCTGAGGAGGTGCCGAGCGTGAAGGCGCATCGGGTACTGCGCGCGATTCCGATCCTGCCGCTCGAGAAGCCGTTTCGACCGGAACAATTGCTCTCCGCGGTAAATCAGCTGCTGCAGTCCCCGATTCCGCCCTCATCGGCCCCGCTCGCCGACGCGCAGAAACCGATCAGCCCTCGGCCTGAGCCAGCCGTCCCACCGTACTCCGGATTCGAGGATCTGCGAGAGAAGGCGATCGAGCGCGAGCTTCAAAAGCGCGCGGCCAACCAGCGAGCGTTTGCCTTTTGCTGCTTGGACCTTCACAACCTGAGGGCATACAACGATCACTACGGCTTCGCGAAGACGACGGGGCTGATCCGACAGACCGGAGATCTCCTGCACGAGATCATCAGCAAGTTCGGATCGGACGACGACTTTCTCGGTCACGTCCCGGGAGATGATTTTGTCTTCATTACCGCGCCGGAGTCGGTCGACGGCGTCTGCTATCGGACGATCGCCGCCTTCGACCGAATCACGCCCCTCTATTACGACCAGCCGGACCGAATCCGAGGCTACATCGAAGCAAAAGATCGAACGGGCGAGCAGCGCCAATATCCGCTCCTCTGCGCATCGATCGTGGCGGTGCTCTGCGATGGACAGTCAGCCGACCATCAGCAGTTGGCTCGTCAAGCCACCGAGCTGAAGCTGCGGGTTAAGGAGCTGAAGGGATCCGTTTACTTGCGCAGCGATCGGGAGCAGGCGATTCGCTCGATGTCGATTGCCTGAAGCCGGAATGCGGATACTCGGATTTCATCATCTGGCGATCTTCGTTCGTGAGCTGGAGCGACTAGCGCTGTTTTACCGCGAGGTGCTCGGGCTGTCGGAAATGGCGCGCCATCAGCGCGAGGACGGCACGCTCCGCAGCATCTGGCTGGCGATCCCCGGCGGCGGGTTCATTGCTTTGGAGGAAAACCCCGACCCTTCCTCCGCCGCTCTCCGCCGCGGATCTTCGGGGTTGGCACTCCTGGCGTTGGGGATCAGTGCCGCCGACCGCAAGCGAGTCACCGAGGAACTTGCACGACGGGGCATCGAGATCGTCAAGCAAACGGATTGGACGCTGTACTTCGATGATCCAGAGGGCAACCACTTGGCATTGAGCCATCATCCCTCGCCGCAGACTACAACGGCAGAGTAACGTAATAAGCGAAGCGGGCTCGCCCGACGAGAAGCAGCACGCTCTTCGCTGCGCGGGCCGCGATCAACGCCTCCCGGAACGAATCCAACGTGTTCGTCCGCTGGTTGTTGACCTTGAGCACCACATCGCCCGACACCAGGCCGACCCGCGCGGCGGGCGACCCACGGCGCACGCTGTTGATCGCCAGGCCGCTTTTGGCGGTCTCGACCCGGATCCCGAGCCGATCCCACGCCAGCGATTCGGCGAGCTTGGGTGGAAATTCCACCGGCACAACCGAAATCGTTTTGGCGGTTCCCTTATGGAGCAAGGTGAGCGGCACCGGCGTTCGCGCGGGGTAGCCACGCATCCGAACGTTGAAGTCCTCGGCGTCCTCGACCCTGGTGCCTGCCACCTCTTCGATGATGTCCCCCGGCTGGATGCCTGCTTTTTCCGCCGGACTTCCCGAGTCCACGCCGGTGACCACCGCGCCATAATTGCGGTCCCATCCCAAGGAGCGAGCAACCGACGGATTGATTCCTTCGGCGTCGATCCCGATCCACGCCGGGCGGACTTTTCCAAACTGAGTCAGCTCGGAGACGATCCGACGCACCTTGTCAGCCGGAATGGCAAATCCAATCCCCTGGCCACTGGCGTAGATTGCGGTGTTGATCCCAATCACGTCTCCGTCGATGTTCAGCAGCGGTCCTCCCGAGTTTCCGGGGTTGATCGACGCATCGGTTTGGAGAAAGTCGTTGTAGACGCGGTCATTGGCTTTGAAGCTTCTGCCAATCGCCGAAAGCACGCCGACGGTGACGGTCTTCTGGAGACCGAACGGGCTGCCAATCGCAATCGCGGTTTCACCGATCATCAGGTCGGAGCTGGTTCCTAACTTGGCGATCGGGAAGGGTCCCTTGCCCAAGACCTTGAGGACCGCGAGATCGTTGTCCGCATCGGCGCCCAAAACCTCTGCTTCGAGCTGGCGTCCGTCGGCAAGCACGACGTGAATCGCCGACGCTCCCCGGATGACATGATCGTTGGTGACCACCGTGCCATTAGGGTCGAGGATCACTCCGCTGCCCAGGCTTTCGACTGAACGGCGGCGCTCGCGGCCGATGCCAAAAAACTCGAAAAAGGGATCCGAGGATCGCGAATCGATGATCTGCTCGGTTCCAATGTAGACCACGGCAGGCGAGACTTTCTGAACCACGTCCACCACCGCCCCTCGGCGGTGAACCAGGTCCGCCATCGCAGGCTGGACCCACGCCGCGCACATCGCGCCGACCCATGCACACATGCTCTTCATGGTGAGCCTCACTCTAAACCGATGGCCTGCTCTAGGATAACTTCGTGTTTCAGCTTGCGGTCGCGCTTTCTCTGTCGGTTCTGGCAGCAGGCGAGTCTTCCGAGGCAGACGTTCGTACGGTCGCGGACTCGTATTTGCGCGCGTTGACTGGCAGCGGAGACGATCGGGCTCGCGAGCTGCTGCTCGGCGGCGCGACCATGGACGCGCAGATTTTCAGCCTCGACAGCGCGAGAATCGTCTCGAAAGATCCGCTGCGGCGGGAAGAGGGAAATCTCGCAACCGCGCTCGAGCTGATGCGCGAATTGGACCGAGCGGGTCGTCAGGCTCGGACCCGGATGATGAAGGGGGGAGCCAAGAGCCATGGGGACGAGATGGGCTATACGGAACTCTCGCAGGCGGAGGCCTCGAAGCTGCTTGCGCCGACTCGGGAGAAGGCACAGAAGTTTCTGAAAGCGTGCCCGGTGCTCGCCTACCTCACTCGGGTGGGCAAAGAGCTGTACTGGCACCCCCGAAATCCAATGCGGGCCTTGCTCCACGAAGCAGGCGATGGCGGGCAGTATCGGGTTGAGCTGCATCGCTTCAGGGTCGAAAGTCTCGAAGGTCCGTCGAAAGCTCCGCGGCAATGGCCGCTGCGGGTACTTCGCTTTCGCAGCGGCGGGATCGACACCGGTTGGCGCATCCTGCCCGCCTCGGACTGGAGCGTGGAGTAGCGTCCACTACCAGCGAAACACGACTTTTCCGAAACTGTCGTTGCTGGCCATCCTCGCGAAGCCTTGCTGTACTTGATCCATCGGAAACACTGCATCGATCACCGCTCGAAGTCGGCCGGATGAGAAATGGGGAAGCAACTGCCGCTCGAAGGCGCGAGCGACGATAATTTTCTCCTCGAGCGATCGACTGCGCATCACCGTGCCAATCAGTGTCATCCGTCCGTGCATGATGCTTCCAAGATCGAGCTCTGCCTCGGTGCCGGCCATCAAGCCGACCAGGGCCACGCGCCCGCAGCGAGCAGAGGCGGCGAAGGTCTCCCGCAAGTAACTCCCTCCGACCAACTCCAGGGTGACATCGGCTCCGTGGCCAGCGGTGAGGGAGCGGACCTGTCCAGCAAATCGCGGAGGACTTTCGCGGGAGAGGATTGCGTGTGCAAGCCCCAACTCCGTTTGGCAGCGCTTGAGCTTTTCGGCGGAGCGAGAAGTTCCAATCACCGTCGCACCCATCAGCGCGCCGATCTGGATTGCCGCGGTCCCCACTCCGCTGGCCACCGCATGAATCAACAGGTTCTCGCCCAGGGTCAGCTTGGCCTGGAGGACAATCGCGTCGAGAGCGGTGGCGAACGCTTCGGGCAGCGCGGCGGCCTGCTCGAAATCCATCCCGCCGGGGATGGGAACGGTTTCACGCTCGTGAGTGACGAGAAATTCCGCGAAGGCTCCTCCGCCCACCAATCCCATCACCCGATCGCCGGCTTTGCGGGACAGGACCGCAGGGCCGGTTTCCATAATCTCGCCCGCGTACTCGAGGCCCGGAATGTCCGGGGGCGCTCCGGGCGGCGCGGGATACCTCCCCATGCACTGCAACAGGTCCGCGCGATTCACCGCGGTCGCTCGGACCCGGACGGCGACTTCGCCCCGACCTGGCCGAGGTTGCTCGGTCTCCTGAAGCCTGAGCACCTCCGGGCCGCCCTTGCCTACAATCCGCACCGCTTTCATTTTTCACCCAAGAATGCTCTATAAATTGTGATGGCGCGCAAGTTTCTCTGCCCTGTCTGCAAAAAGGAAGCTCTCCCCCGGTCCAAAAATCCGGCATATCCGTTTTGCAGCATGCGGTGCCGGCTGATCGACTTGGGAAAGTGGCTGGGGGAAGAGTACAAAGTGCCCGACAAGCAAGCGGAAGAAACCGAGGACGAGTTGCCGCTCCACACGCCCGATGACAACTCGCCGCGACAAAACTGAGCGCGGCGATGGGCTGTGCGATCTGCACTGCCACCTGCTTTACGGGTTGGACGACGGCGCTCGGACGTTGAACGAGAGCTTGGAGATGGCGCGGATCTTGGTGGACCTCGGCTTTTCGGAGGTTGCGCCCAGCCCGCATGCGCGCCGCGAATATCCGCCCAGGCCGGTGGCGCTCGAGCGCCTGGCCGAGGTTCAGAGCGCCCTTTCCGAAGCGCAGATTCCTCTGGCGCTCTCATCCAACGCGGAAAACTACCTCTTCGAGGATCAGTTTCTTCAAACGCTCGGAACGGCGGAGGCCCGTTTGCTGGGGAAGGGGCCCTACCTGCTGGTGGAGCTGCCCTACACGGCTCCGGCGCCGACGCTGTTGGACCTCATCTTTCAAATGAGGCTCAAGGGCGTGCGCCCGGTGTTTGCCCACCCCGAGCGATGCCTCGAATTCAAGCGAAAAGGGCGAGCCGCTGAAGCTGTCGACGCCGGAGCGCTGCTGCAGCTGGACATCGGCGCGCTGATTGGCCGCTACGGGCGAGGCGCCAAGGCGCTCGCCACTGAGCTTTTGGAAGAAGGCCTCTATGCGCTGGCGGCGACCGATCTTCATTCGCCTTCAGGCGCGCGCGAATGGCTCGAGCGCAGCCTGTCCGAGCTGCGACACCGGATAGGGGAGCGGGGGTTCACCGCTCTGATCAGCGATCAACCGAAGAGAATTCTCGCTGGAGAGTCTCTGGTATAGATCGGAACCACAGGTTATACCGCCGCCGGTGAAACGCGTCGTCAAGCTCCTGGTCAGCCTGCTTCTCACCATCGTATTCGGGTGGTGGGCGTTTCGAGACACCAACTGGCAGGAGCAATGGGACAGTCTGCGAAGCGCCAACTACGTGTGGCTGATCCCCTACTTCGGCGTTCTGCTGTGCATCCACATCCTTCGCACGCTGCGATGGGGCTTCTTGTTATCCGGGATGGAGAAAGTGAGCTTTCGCAGGCTCAATGAGGCGGCGGGGATCGGCTTCATGATGTTGCTCGTCCTGCCGTTTCGCCTGGGAGAGTTCGCACGCCCGTTTCTGATCAACCAGCGCAGCTCGATTCGGCGCAGCGCCGCAATGACCTCGGTGGTGCTGGAGCGGATCGTGGACGGCATTTTCATTGCGGTCCTGCTGCGAGTTCTGTTGTTCTTCGTCACCGAGCAGTCCGACACCGTTCGCTTTGCGCGCTGGGGCGCCAACGTGATGTTCGCAATCTTCGCCGGCGGCCTGGCGTTCCTGCTGTTCGCGCTGTGGCATCAACGGCGAGCGGTTGAGCTGGTGCGAAAGAGCCTGGGGCGCTTTGCTCCCCACCTCGCCGACAAGGCCGCGGAAATCGTCGACGCTTTCGTCGGAGCGATGCGCCAGCTGCCCGGGAAGGGGGCGGTGCTTGGGTTCTTCGGCTTTACCGCTGCCTACTGGGCGATCAACGCTTTTGGCCTGCACCTCATGGCGCGCGCTTTCGATTGTCCGAGTCCTCGGCCGTCCGGATGCCTGCCGTTTCACCTGACAATGTTCGAGAGCGCGATCGTCCTCTGCGTGGTGGTGGTGGGGATCATGATTCCCAGCGCCCCCGGAATGATCGGTACCTTTCAAGCCGCGACCAAGCTGGGCCTATCGCTCTTCTTGCCGGCCGCGGTGGTGAATGGAAAAGGGGTCGCTTACGCGAACGTGATTTGGTTTTGCCAAACCTTCCAGCAAGTGACGCTGGGTCTGCTGTTGATGACGATGGGAAACATGTCCTTCAAGGATCTCGCCGGCAAAATCAGCAAGGACGAAGCGATTCCACCGGGCGCTGCGCCGACCTAGTTTTCCGGTTAAAGTCCCTTCCATGGCGCGAATTTCCGAAAGGCTCCCGGAGAACGTTCCGGGACGATTCTTTGTAGACAGCACCTGCATCGACTGCGACCTCTGCCGGCAGGTTGCGCCGCAGACGTTTGCCGAGTCGCGCTTGGGCGGCCGTTCCTTCGTCTTCCAGCAGCCCGCAAGCGATGAGCAGCGGCATCGCGCGATGATGGCGCTCGTGGCCTGTCCGACTGCGTCGATCGGCACGGTGACGAAGTCGGATGCCTCCAGCGCGGTGAACGCATTTCCGGAGCCGATTGTGGACCCGGTGTTCTTCTGTGGTTTTGCTTCGGCTTCCTCGTTCGGGGCGTCGAGCTATTTTATTCAACGGCCTGCGGGGAACGTGTTGGTGGACTCGCCTCGAGCAGCGCGCCCACTGATGCGGCGACTCGAGGCGATGGGCGGCGTGCGTTGGATGTTCCTCTCGCACCGGGACGATGTCGCGGACCACGAGGCGTATCATCGGGAGTTTGGTTGCGAGCGGGTGCTTCACCGAGACGACATTGGGCGCGGCACGGCGAACGTGGAGCATCCGGTGGCCGGACTTCTGCCGGTTTCACTCGACCCGGAGCTGACCGTGATTCCAGTCCCGGGCCACACCCCTGGTAGCGCGGCATTGCTCTATCGTGAGTTTCTCTTCACCGGCGACCACCTGTGGGGCACCGATGATGGACTGCATCTGAGCGCATCGCGCAGCGTGTGTTGGTACTCCTGGCCCGAGCAGGTTCGTTCGATCGAACGTCTCTTGGATTTTGAATTCGAGTGGGTCCTGCCGGGGCACGGCAGGCGTTTTCGGGCGGCCAATCCGGCGGCGATGCGCGCCGAGCTCGAGAGGCTGCTCGAGCGCGTCAAGTCAAGAGCCTAGCTGCTAGAGCTCTTTTTCCAACCAGCGCAGGATCGCCCGCTTCACTCCGGCAAGGCCGCGGGCACGAGAGCTGGGACGGGCGCTCGAGTTCGGCTCGGGATCCGTGAAGTCGATTTCCAGGGGGTCGGGCGCTTCCCGGGGGCTCGGCGGTTCGACAACGCGCGTGGTCGCGGATCGCGCGGTCAACGGAGCTCGATTGGCCTTCATCGTTTGATCGACGCGGACTGAAGGCCGTACTTGGTGAGCAGATCGTCGACCGCTTCGCGCAGGTATTCGCTTTGAGCGACGCGCGTTCGCCGTGAGAGCTCGCGCAGGCGAATCAGCTGCTCTTGGGGAACCAGCACGTGGGTTGAAATCGGCGAACCGGAATCTTGCTTCTGCCGCTCTTCGTTTGGCTGCGCTACAGGGCGGTTCGCTGCTGGCGCCAGGTCTGCCATCGTCCCTCCTCTGGGATGTTACAGGAAGCTACCGGCTTGTCGCGGCTGACCATTAAAGTCGCCGCACTGACACTGTCAAAAAACCGGCTTTCAAATCATTGTCCGCAGCATCCGCGCGCTCGCCGGATCCAACTCGCCGATGTCCGGCACGGTGAGGCGGTTGCCATCGACGTCAATCAATAGCAGACGGCGTTCACCCAGCCAGCGTATGTTCTCGTCCGAACTCTGAACGACCAGATCCCTAAAACCGCGGTCGGTTTCAGTTTCCCAGTAAAGAATCCCTCCTTCCCGACGCAGTGAAATGACCCTTCGAATCACGCTAGTGATGTATCGCATCCGCAGTTCTTCCTCGACGAGCGGCCGGTCTTCCGGAGCGAGATCGGAGAGATCCCGGATCATCAAGATCTCCTGATCGGCCGAATCGAGAAAGCAGAGGTAACGATTTGGCTGCGACAGCGGAGCCGCACAGACAACCTGGACTCCGGCAAACGACCTACCATCAGGCAATGTCAGGAGAAGTCCGCCGTCGGAGGCCCGGCTTACTCGAATGGCTTTTGGCTCCGTGGCCAGAGCACTCGCTGCGAGATCGGTCACTGGAGATCCCTTGTTTCCGAGTATGCGTTGGCGAACTCCCAGAGAAGACCCCTGTGAGCAAGAAGTTCGTCGTACGTTCCGGTTTCGACAATTCGCCCGCGGTCTAGCACCAGCAGTCGGTCCGAGTTGCGAATGGTAGAAAGCCGGTGAGCGATGATGAACGTGGTCCGGTTGCGTGCAACGCTCTCGAGCGCTCTTTGGATGGCCAACTCACTTTCGACGTCGAGCGAAGAGGTTGCTTCATCGAGGATCAGAATTTGTGGATTCGCCAGAATCGCTCGGGCGATCGCGATGCGTTGTCTCTCACCGCCCGACAAACGGTCTCCGCGGGGGCCCACCAGCGAATCGTAACCATCCGGCTTTTCCAGGATGAAGCGGTGCGCGTTCGCCATTCTCGCTGCCGCCACTGTTTCCTCAAAGGTGGCATCCGGGCATCCGTAGCGGATGTTGTCCTCGATCGTTCCGCTGAACAAGAAGATATCCTGGGGAACGATCGCCACCTGCTTGCGCAGTTCATCGAGCCGATAGTCGCGAATGTCGAGGCCGTCAATCAGGATCGTCCCTCGGTCGGCCTCATAGAAGCGGCAGAGCAAGTTCATCAGCGTCGTTTTTCCGGTGCCGGAGCGCCCGATGACGCCGATCACTTCCCCGGGGTCCACCCGGAAGTTGATCTCGTTGAGAACCGGCCGGTTGGAGTTGTAGCCAAAGGTGACGTTTCTGAAGCAAACCAGTCCTTCGATACGCCGCACCGGCAAGCCCGGAGCCGAGGGTTCCTCCACGGGTGAATCGGTGAGCTCAAAAAACTGGACTGCCCCGGTTAGAGCCTGGCTGAGTGAGTTGCTCACCTGCCCGAACCACTGCAGCGGCCAGTAGAGCATCCAGAGATAAGAAACCGCTGCCAGCAGGGATCCAACGGTCAAGGCACCCTGCAGCACCTGGTGCCCGCCGATGAACCAGACGAGGAAGACCCCGGTGTTCATCAGGAAGTAGATCACTGTGAAGAAGAGGAAAGACTCCCGCTCCGCGTCGGCGCTTCTAATGCGAACCCGGTCGTTACACTCCAGGAAGCGCTTGTACTCTTTGTCCTCTTGACAAAACGCCTTCACGACGCGAATTCCACTGAGGGACTCGCTGACCTGGACGCTGAGCGACGCCAAACTGGAGGATTGTCTGTCCTGCGCCCTTCGGAGCCTTTTCCAAAGAAACCAGGTCCACAGAATGATCAAGGGGACCGGGAGCACAATCGCCGCGGTGAGCCTTGGGCTCAGGTAAAAGAGAACCCCCAGGATGCCGGCGAGGAGCAAGGCGCTCATCACCAAGAGGGGAGCGCCGCTGCCCAGGAACTCCTCGAGGCGGGCGATGTCGTTGACGAACCGTGAGAGAAGAGTGCCGGTGCTCCACGCGTCAATGAAACGGATCGGGAAATGCACAACCCGGTCGAACAGGGTTTGTCGAATGTTGGCCGTTACCCGGGCTCCCAGCCGCACACTCAGTCTTCCCCTCGCAGTTTCACAGAGCCACATCGACAGGCGTGCGGCCAGCAGAATTCCAACCAGCCCGGCCAGGACGCGCAGCGCCATACCCGGAACCACGATCCGGTCCAGAATTTGGCGAAAGGCCAAGGGAGCGGCCAATTCGGCGGCGATCGACGCCGCCAGCACGGCGACCAGCGAGATCAGCCCAAGGCGGTAAGGGGCCAGGTACCGAAACAGCGCGCGGACCGTAGCCCAGCGGTCGAGGCACTTCGGGCACACGCCATTTTTCTCAGGCAGAAGTCTGCTGCAAGACTCGCAGCGGATGCGATCCACGACCGCGGGCAAGCCGGCGTCTCCAGTGCGGATCAGCCGTTCGATGCCCGCTGCCACCTCGACGAACTTGGGGAGCGCGGAATTGGTGAAGTACAAGACCCCGAGCTCGCGGTTGCCATTCCGCAGGACGAGGCGACCGCCGCCAACCAGTGTATCGAGGTGCGCGGACTGAATTTTCTTGAGAGGCCATTCCCTGCGCTCGGCGCCATCGATCAGCAGGACCCGCTGGTCGGTAACCACCAGCCAACGGGACCCGAAGCGCATGTCCGTATCCAAATCGGCTGCCACCCGGATCAGCGTGCGCTCGTCTTTGGCTGCGTCTCGGTTTACGCGCTCGAGGATTGGGGTGGGAAAAGGCTCGAGAAAGTCGGACATCTTCTCTATTCCTCGATCGAAACTGTTTCCGGTGTCTGATGCTGGAGCTTGACCAAGGAGGAGAAGGTTCCGCCGCGCTCGAGCAGCGATTGGTAGGTTCCATCCTCGACGATTCGGCCGTTATCGAGGACGATGATGCGGTCGGCATGGTGGAGGGTGGACAGGCGATGGGCGATGGCGAAGGTGGTCCGACTCCTTCTCAATTCGTTGGTCGCGCGTTGGATCGATCGTTCGCTGAGAGGATCCACCGAGGATGTCGCTTCATCCAGAATTACAATTCTGGGGTCGCAGAGGAGGCATCGAGCCAAAGCGATCCGTTGTTTTTCTCCTTGCGACAAACCCTTCCCGCCCGCTCCAACTACGGTCTCGTAACCGTCTGGCTTCTGCACGATGAACTCATGGGCTGAAGCGGTTCGCGCCGCTGCAATAATCTCCGTGAAATGGGCACCAGGCTTTCCGTAGCTGATATTTTCCGCAATCGTGCCGCTGAACAGGAACGGTTCCTGGAGCACCAAGCCGATTTGCTTGCGGAAGTCTTCGAGGCGGAACTCGCGGACATCCACGCCGTCGATCTGGATGGTTCCCTGATCGGGGTCGTAGAAGCGGCACAGCAGGTGCATTAAAGTCGTCTTGCCTACCCCAGAGCGCCCGACAATGCCGATGTACTCGCCTGGACGGACATCCAGATCAATGCCCCTGAGTACGGGATGCGCGCGGTCGTATCCGAACCACACGTTTCGAAACGTGACGCGCCCCTCGATCCGAAGCAGCGGTTGGGCGCCCGACTGTTCTGCTGCCTCCGGAGGGATGTCCAGGATCTCGAAGATTCTTTCGGCTGCAGTGAACGCCTGAGTCATCCAGTTGCTCACTTGCCCGAACCACTGGATCGGCCCGTATAGGATGAGAATGTATCCGTAGGACGCCACCAGGGCACCTGGCGTCAAATTCCCGCGCTGTACCTCGAGCCCGCCGTAGAACCAAAGGATCGTCACGGCGGCTGTCACGACCAAAGCCATCGCGGCGAGAAGGGTTGACCGCCGTTGCCCAGTGACAAGGTTTGCTTGAAACAGGCCTTCATTCTCGCGGCGAAATCGCTGTATCTCCAAGGGCTCTTGGCGGAACATCTTCGTCACCCGATTTCCGGACAGCGTCTCATTCAGGTGGGAAGAGAATCGGGTCCCCGCTTGCCACCACAAATGATAGAGATTGCTCATCCTCCGCCAGAAGAAAAAAGCCCAGAACAGGACCGCCGGAACGGTCACGAGGATGCACAGCGCCAGTCGCCAATCGAGCCAGAACAACAAACCCAGAATGCCCACAAACGTCGCTCCGTTCACGATCGTGTACGGCAAACCGCGAATCAGGAAGTCCTGCAACGCGCCCGCGTCTCGAGATACCCGATCGATCAGCGAGCCCACGTCGCGTTTCGAAAAGAAACGCAGCGAGAACATCTCCAAATGACGATAGATCTGGCTGCGGATGTGGGCGGTCACATCAGCGCCGAGGACCGCTACCGTGCGCCCGTGAACCCATTCAGCGCCCCAGCTGGCGAGTCGTATCAAAAACAGCGCAATCACCAACCAAGCCAGCAGAACATACCGGCGGGTGGAGTCGGAATCACCGGTGCGAAGCAGAACCCGATCGACGATTTGACCGGTGACCATCGGCGGTAGCAGCGCAGCCGCGGATATGACAATCGAGGCGAGCACCAGGATCGCTACCCGTTTCCGGTAAGGCCTCAAATATTCGGTAATCCTCCGGAGAGTGTGCCACTTCCGTAGGCACGCCGGGCAGATCCCGTTTCGGTCCGGCAGGAGCCGGCCGCACTGTTCACATCTCACCCGCTCGCGAGGCTTGGTCTCGATCGGCCTGCCCGCGATGGCATCTTCGATCGCCCGCGCAAACGCGACGAATTGCTGGGATTTGGAGGCAGTGTACGGAAGTCGAATCGCGGGCAGCAACTTCCGACGGATTTCCAGCCGACCGCCGCCCACCAGACTCCTCGCCTGAGCCGACTCGATCTTCGCAAGGGGCCACTCGAATCCGTCTCCGTCGCCGGGTGACGGAAGGACCACCACTCGCTGATCGGTGAGAATGATCCAACAATCTCGGAAACTGCCGTCTGCCGACAGGTCGGAGCAAACAGCGGCCAGCTCCTTTTCACCCGACGTCAAGTGCTGTCGGAGCGCCTTCGCATAGGGCGGTTCTTCAGCGTTTGTCTTCTGGCTCCAACTCATTCGTCACCACCGCCACTCCGAAGCCGTCCAGCTCGATCTTGGCCGCTCGGGTAGGCAGGACCACCGGCTGACCTTTGGCGTCTGAATCCAGTTTGATCAGGTGGCCACTTCCAGCCAAGCTCGGCTCGAGATCTCGCAGGCTCAGGACACCCGGCCGGTCTGCGAGGTGGACGAGAAAAATGCTCCTTCGCTCGTCGGGACCATAGGAGACCACCGCGTCCCAATCTCGACGGTCTGCTCCGTGTATCGGAAATCGGATCCGGTCTCCAAAGCGCACATGCCGGGCGCATAACCGCTTGGCGTAATAGAGAGGCGTGGGCTCGGCGCTGGGGTTGAGGATCCCGTAGCCGTGTGCGTCATCGGTTCCGGTCCAAACCATTTCGGCGTCGATGCCGCTCCTCAAGAATTGAATCAGCGCGGCTGCTCCATAGGTGGCCCCAAAAAGACTTTGATTGAACCGTGCGCGCACCGCCGGGAGGTAATGAGAATGGGCGTTCCACTCGCCGCACATATTGAGCAGTGACTTTCCACGAATCATCCGGGCGATCTGCGCCGCGCGGAGACCGAATTGATGAGCCTGAGCCATGATCAGGTTCCGCATCGTCCGAGGGTCGCCCGCCGCGGCGGCTTCACCCGCGTCGCGCCACTCGGCATAGTAGTGCCAGTTCACAAAACCGATCAGCGAATTGTCGACTTCGTTGAGCAGGCGCCATACCCAATCCAGCCAGAACGGTTGGAAGCCCTCCACCGAAGGCCCTCCGATTAGCGGAGGGCGCGCGTTGAGCCACGGCGCTAAGCAGCGGGCGATGCCCCGCGCCACCGCCTCGTATACCGCGCGGTACTGCTCGAAATTGATACCGCCGCCGATCCAGTCATTGTTCGGCTCGTTCCAGACGCACCAATACCAATTCTTGACGTTTTCACCGCCCCACTCCTCGGTGCAACTCCAGACAATCTCGGAGCACTGTTCGGCAAACCATCGCAGGGCTCGCGGGTCGTCGAACGGCCGGCGGAATTTGGCGAAGGTGAGAAAGGGTGTCGCGCCGACATTCAGCACCGCTTGGATGCAGGCGCGCAACGACGGCCAATCCGCGACCGGGTCCGGCGCATGCTTGTCAAACACGAACAGACGAATGATTCGAACATCGAGCTCCCGCAGCCTTGCCCACAGCCGCTCCCGGTTTTCCCCAAGCGCGAAGTGCCACCAACTGTCGGACTCATTGACGCCGTACTGAAGCCGCATCGGCGTCTGGGGTGCCGTGCCGCTGCCGATCATCGAATCACCCCGGAGTTGACCGCGTTTGTCTCCGACGGCCGGCGGGTTGTGGCCTGGGTCGACACAGTTAGCCATCCCTTTGGTTGTGAAGCAACGCCACGCCGTATCCGCGCAAGGCCAACACGCGTTGCAGGGCATCGCTCCGCGGCTGATTACCCTTGCCGCCGCCTATCGAGGTTACTTGCGAAAAGCCGGAAAGCTCAGGCCACTGGCTCAGCTCCAACTCCTGGGGACCTGAACCGCGATAGACCAGCACCGCGACCTTGCGGCCCGCTTCATCAGAAGCGACGACCGCGTCAAAATCGGGAACGGGATCCCGATCCAACGGGAAGGAGATGAAGTCGCCGAACCGTACGTTCCGAGCAATCAGCTTCTTCGCCTGATAGGTCGGCGTGGGTCCCCCCCCGACGTCCAGTGCGCCGTATGGCCCCCGGTCACATGCGCCCGCCCAGAGAAACTCTCCATCCGCGCCCCCGCGCATCAAGTCGATCAGAGCGGATCCGTAATATGCGGCGCCAAAAGGGCCCTGATTGAACCGACTGCTGATTGCCGGATCATTATGGGAGTGCGCATTCAGTTCGGAACACAGATTGAGGATGCCGCGTCCCTCGAGCAGAACGCCGACCGCTTCCGCACGGCTCCAGTATTCACCGGTCCGCGATAGCAAGAGTCGTTCGAAAACGTCCGGATCGGAGGGCGCCGACCACGCTCCCGGCTCTCGCCAATCGCCGTATCGGTTCCAGGCAACAAAACCGATCAAGGAGTCGTCCACTTCCTCGACGAACCGCCAGATCCAGTCGAACCAGAACGGCTGAAAGCCATCCACGCACGGGCCGCCAATTCGAGGCCGTCCTTCCGGAAAGCCCAGCCGTTGCTGGATCGCGTGCGCCGTCGTCAGATAAATGTCGCGATAGCCTTCAAAAGTAAGTCCGCCATTAGTCCACGGGCTGTTCGGCTCGTCGCCAATACTCCAAAACCAAGAAGCTACTTCGGGCTGTCCCCAACGTTCGATCGACCGCTCGACAAACTCGCCACATCGCTTTGAGAACATCTGCACCGTGCCTGAGTCGTCCCATGGCTGCGGGCACGGAAAAGCGATCATCGGAGTCGCCCCGGTTCGCTGGATTGCGTCGAAGAACCCAGCGCATTCGATCCAATCGTCTGGTGACCTTCCCTCGATGCCCGGAAAGATGCGCACCAGCGCAGTCCCAGCGTCTTGGATCCGGGTGATCAATTCTTCACGCGCCAGGACGCACGCGGGGTCCCTCCAGTGATCGCCGATGTTCAACCCGTAGCGCAGGTGCATCCGAGCGCGGTTGATCGGCGCCGTCGTCGCGACGGGGCTCCGTACACCCTCTGATTCGACTGCCGCTCTCACGCCTACGCCTCAACGATCCGGATCAACTCGCGGATGCGCTCCTGATAGGAATGCTTCTTCGCCAATCCGGCGCGGATTCCGGCAACGATGCCGGCGTAATGTTCTGGCCTCGAGATGATGTCGAGAATTTTCTCGTGCGGCTTTTCCCGCGGCATCACCAACTCGGCGGCGCTCTCTCCATAAAACTCCCTCACGTAGGACTCATCCATTCCAAACAAGGGTATGGTATTCGCGGCGATCGTCTCGAAGGTGCGGCAGGTCACTAGCCGAAGGTGGTTGAAGAGTGGGCGGTAGATCACCGGCATGAAAACGCCCTTGCTCATGTGTTCAACCACCGCGCCGAAGTTGATCGGCGGAAACGCCTCTACCCTTAGCTGGCGCAAATACTCCGGATCCGAATCGTAGGCGTCCTTGATGATTGACGGGTTGGCCCAGGGCGCGAGCCGGTCCCAGCCATGACCGACAATCCCAATTCGGCCGAGTTGATCGCGAATCGGCTCAATCGCGTCGAGAATGGCTTTCATCGGGCGCCATCGAAACCAGTTGTGGCCAACGTAGTACATCGAGTACTCCTTGCCGTTGGAGCAGAGGGGGACTTCCCACTGGGGGGAATAGGCGTGGAAGAAATGAGTCCGGACATTGGCGCGCAGCGGATGATAGGTGGGCTGGAAAATCTTGTCTGAGAGCGCGTCGCAAATCTGAATCCAGCGTCTACTTTGTTCCTCTGAGGCATGGTTGTAGTCACCGACGACGCTGATCGCGTCGTTGTACTTGCCGTCGCAATCGATCACGATCCGCCGCCGCTTGGGAAGTCGCGCCGCCAGTCGAACCCAGTCCAGGCAGTCGCCCTCCTGGAGATCGGTGGTCCATTCGAAAATGAAGGCCACGGCGTCGGCCGATTCCAGGTCCATCGAGTAGTTGAACGGTGAGCTCCCCTTCGGCCGGCCATAGATCGCGACCTCATGTCCCAGTTCGCGCGCGGCCACCGCGAAGTTGTGGATGTCCTGGGCGCTGCCCCGGTCTTCGAACAGATAATGGACAAACATCAATCGCATGCTGTGCCTTCAACTTTCGATGATTCGAATCAATTCTTTGAGGCGTTGTCGCTGCGAGTGCTTGGCGGCGAGATGCCGGCGAATGCCGTGAACGATGCCGGCGTAGTGCTCCGGGCGATCCAACATATCGGCGATCTTCTCGTGGGCGTTCCCCTCCGGCAGCACCAGCTCCAGCGCCGTTTCGCCATAAACCTCGTTCACGTATGCATCGTCCAGGTTGAACAGAGGGAACGTATTCGCCGCGGGAGTCTCAAAGAATCTGGGGGTGACGATGCGCATGCGCACGAAGGTCGGCCGGCTCAAGATTGGATTGAAGTAGGCCTTGCTCATCCACTGGATGACCTGCCGAAACGGAATCGGTGGCAAAGCTTCCACCCGGAGCTTCCGCAGGTATTCGCGATCGGTGTAGTAGGCATCTTCCATCTTCATCGGGGCCGCCCAGGGAGGCAGCGCATCCCATCCATGGCCGACGAGGCCGATTCTCCCGACTTGGTCCCGAATCGGCTCGATCGCCTTCAACACGCGCGACAGAGGCCGCCAGCGAAATTTGCTGTGGCCCACGTAGACCATCCCAAGCTCCTTGCCTGCTTGGTTTAGGGGCACTTCCCACTGTGGGTTGTAGGAGTAGAACAGAAAGGGACGAACGTTTCTCCGGAGCGGATGAAGCGTTGGCTGGCAAATCTTTTCCGCCAGGCTGTCGCAAATGGCAATCCACTTGTTTCGGGCGGCCTCGTCGCGATGGTTGTAATCTCCGTCCGCCGAGACCCGATCGTTGTAATTCCCATCGCCGTCGAGGATGACCGTGCGCCGCTTGGGAATCTTGCTGAGGCGGGCGAAGTCGAGATTGTCGCCTCGCAGAAGATCCGTGGTCCACTCGAAGATGTAGACCAGCGCATCGGCCGACTCGACATCCATTGAATAGTCGAGCGGGATGTTCGGAATCGGCCGCCCGTAGACGACCACTTCATGACCCATCTCCCTGGCGGCACGCGCATAGCCGCTGATCAGCAGGCCACTGCCCTGGTCTTCAAACGCCCAATAGACGAGCATGATCCGCATCCTTCACGTCTCCAGGGCCGCCACGAGTTGTTGTACCCGGGTCCGGTAGGAATGATGGGTTCTCAAGTGCTCGCGGGCTCGCTGCACCGCTCCCCGAAAGTGCTCTGGGGTTTCGAGCGCGGCGAGAAGACGCTGCTCGACCTGGCCATTCAGCGCGAGGTCGCGCCCGGCCGGGCCGTAAACCGACTGCGCCAGCTCCGGACTAATCAAGACCAGCGGAACGGTGTCTGCGCACAATATCTCGAAATACTTGGAGGTAATGATGCCCAACCGCTGAAACAGCGGACGCTGCGTCATGATGTTTACTTTGCCGCTGCTCATCGCTGAAATGACCTGGGTAAACGGCACCGGCGGACGAACGGTGATCCGCAGACTCTTCAGCCGCGCCCGATCGACCCGAAATGCCTCGGTCAGGCCGAGGGCGGCCGCCCAGGGAGGGCAACCATCCCACCAGAGGCCGAGAAAGCAGATCTCGCCGATTCTTTCCCGCATTCGGCCGACGGCGGGGAAGAACAGCTCCTCAAGCTCTTTCCATCGCCACCAGTTGTGGCTCACGTGAAGGACATCGACGGTCTTGCCCCTCGGATCTTCGGGACGCGCTTCTTCTTCCGGTGCATAGCCATAGAACAGCAAGGGTTTGATGCGAGGATCGAGCGGCGTCAGGGTGGGCTGGAAAATCCGGCTGCCCAGCCGCTCGCAAGTCTCCCGCCAGCCATTCCGCTCGGCGATGCTGGCATGGTTCCGGTCGTAATCCCCCAGCGAGACGATGTCGTTGTACAAACCATCCGCGTCGAGAACGACCCTCCGCTCGTGCGGAACCGTCCTGAGGATCCGCGCGACCCGTAACCCGCTCAGCCAGTTTAGGTTTGACTCCAGGATAAAGACCACGAAATCGAACTGGTCGGTTTCCATCGAGAACCGGACCTTGGGCAAAGACGAGTCCGGGGATCCATACGCGGCGATCGTGTGTCCCATCCGATCTGCGGCGGAAGCGTAGCTCGCCACCGCCCGGATACTGCCGGCGTTGATCCGCTTGTCGATGACGAAGAGGATCCTCAAGCCTTGCCCTCGAGAATTCCCAGCAATTCTTGAAACCGGTGCTGGAAAGTATGGTGCTCCGCCAGATACTTCCGGGTATCGAGGACGGCCTTCCAATAAGGCGCGGGGTTGCGCAGGATTTGAGAGATGTGGCTCTTTACATCCTGGTCGATGCAAAGGGGCTCGGCGCTGGGTCCGTAAATCGACTCCACCAGGTTCCGTGGAAGCATCAACAGCGGGATGGTGTCTGCGCAAAAGGTGGCAAACATCCGGTTGGTGACGATGCCCAGGTGATTGAACAGCGGCCGCTGAACGACAGGGCTGAACCTCCCTTGGCTGATAAAGCCAATCATCTCCTGAAACGGAATCGGGGGGTTCAGCTGCACCCGGGCTCGGGCCAATAGTTCCGGATCGACATCCACGCCCTGGATGCCCAACTGGGCGGCCCAGTCCGGCCGCTTTTCCCAATCGCTTCCGGCGAACGCGATCGGGCCGAAATCTGCCGACAGCGGCTGCACTCCTTCCAGAAGCGTGCGGATCTGTGTCCACCGCTGCCAGTTGTGGCCCACATAAGTCATCGCGTAGGGCTTCCGATTTCGATCGGGGCTGCTCCATGCTTGCACGGCTTCTTGCTCTGTCGCGTACGACTTTACGACGGAAGCAGGATCGAAGGCGTGCCACAGAAATGAGCGCACGGAGCTGCGCAGCGGTTTTTGAGTGGGCTGTAGGATCGTACTCGACACCGCCTCGAATCCTTCCACCCATTCCCACCCCTGATGCCCATCCATCTTCTCGAGGTGATTGAAGTCGTGCTCCACCCGCAGGGTATCGTTGTAGCGGCCGCAACAATCAATGATCAACCGCCGCTCTCTGGGAATACCGTCGAGCAGCTGCGCGAGATACGGCATGTCGGGGAAGTCCCACGACTCGTAGACGACAAAAATCGCGACGTCGAACATCTTGGTGTCGAGAGAATACGGAAGCGTTGGGGGCTCATTGGTCTGCTCGCCGTAGAGCGCCACCCGGTGCCCCAGCTGCTTGCCCAGCTCAACGTACTTGGAAATCGGAAACACGCTCCGAGCAAATTGACTGAGCTTCGAAACAAAGAGAATGTTCATCTCAGACCCCCACCTTTTCTGGTAGACGGTGCGACTGGGCAAACCCAAGCTGGATACAAACAACAGATTCAACGGTAACGGTCCTTCAGCTCTCCGCCGCTGACGTGACTCGCTGCGCTCCGGGTCGCCCACCGCAGCGTCTCCGACAATCCGTCCTCAAAGGACATTGTCGGCTTCCACCCGATCGCAGCCGCGACCCCGCGGATGTCCGCTTCCACGTGTCGCTGTTCTCCTGGTCGCGCTGGTAAGTAGCGCACTTCCCAAGTCGATCTGCTCTGCTTGAATGCATGGAGCACGGCATCGGCGAGCTGGTTGATCGTCAAGCGACGGCCACTGCCGACGTTGAAAATCCGGCCGAAGGTCCTTTCGTTTCCCAGTGACGTCACCCAGGCACGAACCACATCGCCAATGTAGATGAAGTCTCGACTCTGCTCGCCGTCGCCGAAGATCGTAATCGGTTCCTTCCGCAGCAGATTTCCCAAGAAGATACCCAAGACGCCTTGGTAGGGATTGTCCAGCGCCTGACGGGGGCCGTAAACGTTGTACATCCGGAAAGATGTCGCATGAAAACCAAAGGCGAGATCCGTCCGGCTGGCAGTCGTTTGGACGTAGCGCTCGGCCGCGTACTTCGTAATTCCATAGTAGGACGTCGGCTCGCAGCGGTGTGTTTCCGGGATCGGCAAGACCTCCGTCTGCCCATAATTTGTCATCGAACTGGCATAGAGGAGGCGAGGCACCTTGTACTTCAAGCAGAGCTGAAGCACGTTGATCGTCCCCTGCACGTTGATGCGCAGGTCAGCCACTGGATCCGTAAAAGACTTGATGATCGACACCTGGCCGGCGATGTGGCAGACGGCGTCCACGCCGCCTTCGAATGCAGCTTCGAGCTCCCCCAGGCTGGCGACGTCGCCGCGGATGAACGCAGCACCGCTCGGAACATTCTCACGCTTCCCAGTGGATTCGTTATCGATCACCACGACCCGATGGCCCGCCGCGAGCATCCCGTCGGCCAGGTGTGAACCAATGAAGCCAGCTCCACCGGTAACAAGCACCTTCATGGTTTAGGATCGGCCTCCAGCCAGGACGTAAAGCTTTTCGCGTCCGCCCGCGATCAGCCGTGATTCGACCACCCGGCCCCGCTGTCGGTACGGTTGCAGCAAAGCATCCAAACGAGCTTCATTGAAGCGGTGGGGCTGGTCGCCGGTGCCGGGATTAGTCAGTTTTCGAGCCAGAAACGCGAGCAAAGGGCTCTGGCTGTCTGCCACATTGCGAATCGGTTCAGCGATCAGCACCTGCTTTTCTGCGGCCGCCAGCATCCGCTCTACGATCGGCGCAGCATCCGGCAAAAAATGGTACAGGCTCGACTGCATGATCACGTATTCCCTGCGAGGTAGTGGCCGGTCTTCCTCGAGATTCCACACCTGGCCGGTGCCGCCTCGGGCTGAAAGTCGTTGGATAAAGGCCGGATTGATATCCAGGCCCATGTAACCTATGCTTTTTTGTTTCAAATAGCGATGAAACAAGGTGGCCGGCCCGCAGCAGACATCCAACACTGATCCACCTTCGGGAATCCGATCCGCAAGCGCCTGGAAGCGTCTGTGATACGCCGAACCATATAACGCACGCATCAACCCTTCATAGATGAGAGCATTTTGGTAAATCAGGCTGGTTGTCATGGCAAACTTGTGCGGTCACGGCGAATGACCTTCGTCCAGTTGGTGGATTCCGATCGCCGCCTGAATGTCCGGTGCTCGCATCGTTCCCCGAGGCTCCACGTGGCGATGGATCGCTTTGACCGTGAACTGAGGGCGTTGGTTCTGGGTCATGAAGATGCGTCCGATATATTCACCCACTGCACCGATACCGATCAGCTGAATTCCACCAATAAACAAGATTGCAACGATCACCGACGGCCATCCCGAGGGCTGCCGTTTCAGCAGTAAAGTCTCCAAAACAAAGTAAAACGCCAACAAGAACGAGAACAGGGAGATCGCCCCACCCAAGAACGTGACCATCCGGAGGGGTATCACCGAAAAGCCAGTCGCCAGCTTCAGCCAAACGCCGATCGATTTGACAAAATTGTAATTTCCCTCGCCGGCAAAGCGGGCATGGTGCGTGGCCGGTAAGTCCGTGATATTCGACGTCACCGTGAAGATCAGTCCATCGACGTACGGGTAAGGTCCGCTGTACTTGATAACTTCGTCAACCACCTCGCGCCGCAGGGCCTTGTAGGCCGACATGTAAATGTCTTTTGGTTTGCCGAGCACCACAATCGCAAACCGATCATTGAACCAACTCCCAATGTTCTTCCAAAGCGCTTGCCGCTTTCGTCCAAAGTGCGCATAGACCACGTCGAAGCCGTCCTGGAGCCGATCGTAAAGCTTGGGGATGTCCGCAGGGTCGTGTTGAAGATCATCATCCATGATCACGACGACCTCGGCGACGGCGATATTTAGCCCGGCCATGAGCGCGTTGTCTTGACCCACATTCCTGCGCAGGTTGACGCCGGTGATGAAGTCGTACTCGCGGGTGAGCTGGAGAATGACCTCCCAGCTTTCGTCCGGGCTAGCGTCGTTGACGAGGATTAGCTCGTAGCTGTCAAAATGCGCGCCCACCTCCTGCCGAACTCTGCGCGCGAGCTCAGGTAGACATCTCGCGCTTCGGTATACCGGGACGACAATCGATAGCTGCATATCAGCAACTCACGTCCTCTGCCGGTTTGTTCCCATGACTGGGAATTGTTTCGAAAAAGCCTGACGACTTCCGCGCCACTCGATGCTGGGGCCTCTGGAATAGCTGTGGATTGGCGGCGACCCATTCCCAAAGACGCCCGATGCCGGTCTCCTTGTCGACGGTCGGGCGCCATCCCATCACTCGTTCCGCCTTGCGGATGTCGCTCACGTAGCAAGGCTGATCCCCCGGCCTCCAGCTATCGAACCGAACTGGAATCTCTTGGCCGTTAAGCGCAGCAAGGCATCTGGCGAATTCGTGCCAGACCGAGAGCGCATTGGTTGGTCCTCCACCAATGTTGAACACCTCGCCGGCCGTCACATCGATCTTTGCGATCGCGGTGCGAAACGCGCGGACCAGGTCATCGACAAAGAGAAGGTCCCGCACCTGTTTCCCGTTCCCGTAGATCGTGACCGGCCGCCCGGCCTGAGTCGCAATGATAAAATGAGCGACCCATCCCTGGTCTTCATTGCCAAACTGCCTCGGCCCATAGATGCAGCTCATTCGGAACACGACCGTCGGAAGACCATAGATCCGGTGATAGTCCCTGACGTATTGGTCGGCAGCCCCTTTCGAGCAGCCGTAAGGCGAATGAAAATCTAAAGGCCGGGATTCTGGTACCCCCATTGAGAGATCGCGGAACTCGTATCGGGTTTCTCGTTCAACCGTTCCAACGTCCTCAAGTCCTCCATACACCTTATTGGTCGAGGTGAAGACGATCGGCGCACGTCTTCCGCTGTGCCGCGCAGCTTCCAGCACATTGAGCGTCCCTAGCGCGTTCACCTCGAAATCCGCCCTTGGATTCTCGACGGATGTGGTCACCGCCACTTGTGCAGCCAAATGATAAATCTCATCCGCCTGCTGGGCTGCCGCAGCGACCGCTCTGGAATCGCGAATGTCACCCTGGATGAACTCGAGCCGGCCAGCGCACTTCAACTGCTTCAGCCACGCAAGATTCAATTCACTCCCGCGGCGGGCAAGAGAGTCGAAGACTACGACTTGGTAGCCGTCGTCTAGCAGGCTCTTGGACAGATTTGATCCGATGAAACCCGCACCGCCGAATACCACTGCTTGTTTTGGCATTGGTTCCTCCCCTCAGTTTTTTGTCGCTACCTTGCGAAGCTCTCACCTGTCAAGCACTGCGTCGCGAGCTGGGTCCGGTGCGAATCGCACAATGCGGCGATAACGGCAATTCCCGATCTTTCACTTTTCGGTTCTGGTGCTTATCGACTGATTAACATTACCTGGAGCGGTGATCTGGCAAGCGCCGCGGAGATCCAGCGTTCGCACTCCCGTGTGCAAAGCGAGCGAACGCGGGTCAATTCAGCTGCCGAAGCATCAGAGGAATTGATGCAAGGCGGTACCATTGCTTAAAGGCGCGCGCCATTTGTGAATTACACTCACACTGTCAACTGTCCGTTACGATTGGGTCGCACCCCGTTGCCCCAGGACATCAAATTGCCAGGGCGCTCTTCAAAAGCAAGCGGCTGCTAATTCTTGGGACGGCCAAGGCGCGAGGTGTATCGGACTCGAAATAAACCTTCTGTCGATGAGACGTAGGCAACGCCAGCCTTGGTATCAAGACAGATGTCGTGGAGCCACGGGGCAACGTAGTACTTGGTAACTCGCTTGTATGTTTTTAAGTCCACCACATCAAGCATGTTCGTTGCCAGACTGGCAGTCAGCAACAAATTGCGCTCTGAATCCACAGCTAGAGTGCGAACCCCAAACACGGTAGGGATGGAGCCGCGGAGTTCCAGCGTCTCAGCATCGAGCCGCAACACCTCCGAATGCAGGGGAACTCCGACCAGCAGCTCCTTCCCATCGGGAGTGACTGCCATACCATCCACCCACTGATCAGTTACGGCCGATGTACCGACGATTCTCCGGGTGTTCAAGTCGTATGCGCTCACCTTCTTCGGGAAAGCCATATAGAGCAGGGGTTTGGTGGGATGCGTATAAATGAGCCCGGGAATACACAAACCCCCGCAGTCTCTGAGGGTGTAGAGCAGTTGTCCTGTCTTCCGCGCCACGACCGCGACCGGGTACCCTTTGTTCTCTGTGGGAGATCCCCAGTAGGTCCCCTCCGAGACGAGGATAATGCCGTCGTTCAACCCGTCATAAGCAAGCCTGACGTCGCCGTCAGTCATCTCCAAACCGGTGATCGATTTGCTTTGCGAGAGCGTTATTGCCTCGATGAAAAGAAGCGCACGAGCCTGCTCCTTAAAAAGGTACAGCTCCCGATTGACTTGATTGTAGTAGAACGATTGGGCCTTGTCGGTCGTCGTCGAAGAGCTGCGCGGAGCTCGAGAGAAATCGTTAAGATCGTAGGCCAGCAGATTGTCGGTTCCGTGGCCGACTGCATACAAAAGGCCATTTTCGGCATCCAGGGCGAGAGCATTGAGGTCGATGTCTGCGAGCTGCTGAACCGACTCGTCTCGGTGTAGCCTGTGGGCCAGGCCTTGGAGGCTCCAGCCATGCAGGAGCACGGCCGCGAACGATGGCACCAAAACCACGGAAAGAAGCCAACCCACCACGCCAAGCTTCCGGCTTCGCAGCAAGCTGGGAGTCTGAATCACCGCCATCAGAAGTGCGAGACCGAGCGCAACCGCGGTGGCATAAGGCCGCCAAAAGATAAGGTAGAGGACCTGATAAACGACAAAAGCACCGAGGACAGGGACCAGAAACCTTACCGACGCTGAGCGGGCCATACGACTGGGGGTGAGGATGGCGGTGACCGCAATCGAGCACGCCAGGAACAGAAGTATCCTCTCAGGAATTGTGCCGACGAACTGGATTCCCCACATGGTAACGTCGACCAGGGAGAATCTGTGGGCCAGCCAGGTGATAACGTCGTCTAAAAACACGGCGCCGAAAATCAGACTTCCGTTCATAGGTTTCAGCTCCGTTCCAAATTGGTAATTAGAGGCTCCACCAGTATGACCACTTGAGCTCGAGAACGTCGGTCGTGGGTCCCGGTCCAAGTCGAGCGGGGAGTAGGGTCGCGGGGATTGGCGCCCCCGGCCGCGTCGGCAGCGCCGACTGAGAGCGGGTATAGACGAGAAAAAGCGTCGACCCGAGGCGGTACTCCCAGCGCAGGACGAGGTTCAAGTTGAGGGCTGCGGTGTGGAAGCTGGGATCTAACGAGTACACCACCGGCACCAGATCTGAAATCCGGATCGGCTGTCCCTGCGAGAGTGCGCTGTAGAAGGGACCATAGCGCCCGAAGGCGCTGAAAAGCTGCGCGTATGCTTGAATCGTCAGCGTCGGGGTGAGCACCATCTGCTGGCGAAGCGTGAGGGACAGCAGGCGCGAATCGAGAATGCCAAGAATGAAGCGGTCGGCCGCGAGCGTGTCCACGTATCGGGCGCCATGGGGCGTGTAGTCGAAGGCGGTTTCGAGCTGCGTCTCCAAACTCGGATGAGGGTGGACCAAAATCCGCAAATTGCCGTTATAGCCAAGAGATGAAACGGGAAGCATAGGATTCGGTCGCCACCCAAGCCCCAGGGATCCACCAATCGAGATCGCGCGATTCCCATCGCTCTGGCCGGAGACGGAAAAAAAGACAACGTTTGGCCGCTGATAGGGAATACCGGTGGTATCCACTTCTCGGATGTCGAACTGCGGCACGTCAAAAGTGGCGTTCCATGCGATGGAATGAAAGGAGCGCAGGATGGCATTTCCGCCTGCCGAGATGCTAAAGCCGCGATCCACAAATCGCCTGTCGCTGGACCAGCCCTTGTCGAGCAACAGGTACGAGTAAAACGAGCGCAGTCCACCGAATCCGCTCGGGCGCACGAAATTCAAGCTGGCGCGGATGTCGTGGAGATTTTGGTTCGGCTGAAATCCTGTCGCATTCAGGTCCAGCTTGGGAGACGCGAATTCGTATCGCAGGTCGAACCGAAATGGCTCCCCGCCAAACTTCCCCCCGGTTAGATAGCCGCCGTAGCCAATGTCGCCGGGCCGGATGACGGTTCCATCCTTCAGACTGCGAGCGGGAGATCCCCTGATCGACTGAGAAGCATCCACCTGACCGAGCAGAAGCCATTGTGAGTCGGCGCTTCGGAGATTCCAATCGACGGCCAAAGCATTTCCCCCGCGCGCGTCGCAGTAGGTCGGGCGCTCCTCGTCGGGCAGATTGTCCTGGTCCTGGCTGCAGCGCGGCGCGATCGGAGTCGCCGCGGTGAAGAGCATCCCCACCGTGGAGTTGGCGGCAACCTTCTTTCGGAGGACCGCGGCGAAATAATTCTCCGGCACCGGATTGCGAGCAGGGAATGAATCCTTCAAGCCGAGGTGGAGCGGCCTCGAAATGAAGTAACCCAGATGGCGATTGGGATTGGCCTCGTCGTTGCCCGCCACCGAAGCGCCGGCGACGAAGGCGTCCAGCACGCCGATGTCCAGCCCGTTGGCCGCAGTTCCAGTCAGCTTGGCCGCGCCCAGGATCGGCGTGACCAAGCCGATCCGGCGCGAATAGAAGAGCGTCTGGGGCGTCTGGCCGACTTCGCCACCCACCGGCTGGAACAAATCGAACCCGTGGGTGAAAAACGGTCGCTTTTCGGGAAACAATTGCTCGAAGTTGGTGAGGTTCAGGATCACCTGATCGGCCTCGACTTCTCCGAAGTCGGGATTGACTGTGGCCCTGAGGGTCAAGCTTCGAGTGAGCGCTGCCTTGAGATCGAATCCCAGATCGAGCGATGGATCGACAAGACGCGGCCTTGGAATGGAGGGATCAGAAAACTGGGGTCGGAGCACAGCCCGCCCCGCGACATAGGGAGTGACCTCGATGTCGGTCTTACGTCCAAGGCCGCTCAGGCCGGACAAGTGGCCGAAGCGCGACACGAAGCCATTGGCATTTCGTGGAATGAGCACGCTGTCGAGTACCTCGTGCGTGCGAGCGATCTCCCGGCGCACAAAGAAACCCCAGGTCTGCATCGGCCGATCGCTGAACCTCAGCAGGTTCAGCGGAATGGCGAATTCCGCTGACCACCCATCGGGGCGCTCGGAAACAGCGGCCTCCCAAACCGCATCCCAATCCTCGCTGTTCTGATTGTCCTGAAACCAAAGACTGTCTTGGAGCACGCCGGCGGCGTTGACGGTGAAAGCAAATGCTTCGCGATGATCGTGACTTGAATCGATGGCGATCCCGACGGTATCGGAGGCCGGAATGTGGTCGCGCCGGCCCAGCTGCCGCAAGATTCGCTCAGGCCGCGAGTCGTAACAGATGATCCCCACGTACAGGTTGTCGTCGTCGTACAGGACGCGGACTTCCGTCCGCTCGCTCGGCGGAGCTCCTTCATTCGGAAACGACTGAGCGAACTTGTCGAAGACGGGCGCGGTCAGCCACTGCGGCTCATCCAGTTTCCCGTGAATGGAAGGGGACTTGCTGACACGAACTGCCCAAATGAGCTGCATTCTGCCCGGACCTTCGACCGCTCCGAGCGCGGTCGATGCAATCCACAGAAAAGCCGCAGCGATCCCACGTCGGCAGACGTCGGGCACTCTTTCTCCAGAAATCAAACGCGAGAGATGAACGCGGGGGCTTGTCCCGCTTCCAAGCATTTTCCATCCGCTTCGATCGATTCCCGGGAAGTCGGGTTTCTGAGGCCTTCCTGTTTACTCGTCAACACGTCGCCCGACGAAACCGTCTCTCCCATTTAACTTTCCTTTTGACTATCGGAACTACGGCAATGTACCTCTGGAAATTATGAAAATCCTACCCAACATCACAATTCGGTCGGCGGTGCTGACCCTTCTTGTTTGCAGCATCGGATATCGTGCCACAGCCCAGTCTCAGTACACCATCACGGATTTAGGGACCCTGCCCACATTCAACTCGAGTCAGGCCGGTGGCATCAATGTATCGGGACAAATTGCTGGTTGGTCCACTAACAACAGTGGGATCGACCATGCGTTTGTCTGGACCAGCGGGAGCGGGTTGCTGGACCTCGGCACGCTGGGATTCAGCTCGAGCGCGGCGATCGGCGTCAATACCATCGGTCAAGCGGCTGGCGAGGTGTACAACAACAGCCTCGGGCCATTTCACGCGTTCTTCTGGAGCAGCGACGTGGGAATGACGGACATCCACTCGGGCTCCTTCAGTTCGAGTGAAGCCATGGGGATCAATGCTTCCGCCCAGATCGTGGGTCGGTTGTCGAACCCCGCCGGACCGGAACATGCCTTTCTGTGGAGCACTAACACCGGGATGACGGACTTAGGACCCATGCCGGGCATGACCGATAGCTTTGCGGCGGGTATCAACGACTCGGGCCAGGTTGTCGGCACCTCCTGGAATAACATCGACGGGCGGGCCTTTCTCTGGACGAGCGCAGGGGGCTTTACCGATCTTGGTAGCTTGCCCGGATTCATCTATGCGCAGGCTTCCGCGATCAATGCTTCCAGCCAGGTAGTAGGCGCGGTCAGCAATGACACTGGGCCCATCGACGGCTTCCTCTGGACGCCCGATGGTACGATGACGGATCTCGGGACGTTGCCGGGATTTCTTTACCTTCAACCGTACGCGATCAATGCCTCGGCGACTGCGGTGGGTCAGGTCAGCAACGATGCCGGACCTACACACGCGTTCATTTGGCAAAATGGCGTGGTGACCGACCTGAACGCGCTGATTCCCGGTGGGTCCGGCTGGGTTTTGGACATCGCGACGGGTATCAATGATGGCGGGCAGATCACTGGTAGCGGGACCCTAAATCGGACGAGGCGAGCATTTCTCCTAACACCGGGTCCGTAAGCGTCTCGCGCGACCCTCCGCCTATTTTTGTCGAAGCCTGCAGTGGCTAGGGTGAGACTCGAACTCACTACCTGCGGATTATGAGACCGCCGCTCTAACCAGATGAGCTACCTAGCCGTAGGGCCCGCACTCCTATAACAAAAGGCTCGAGGGCAGCAACGGTTCATCCCGCCGCTCTTGCTGCTCAGCTTCGGTTGCCGTCGCGGATCCCGTAGCGCTTGAGCCAGCGCTGCACCTGTGGCCGCGCTTTGCCCAGGGCTCGGGCGACCGCGCTGACGTTGCCCTCATGTGCTCGGAGCAGACCGAGTAGCTCCTCTCGTTTTCGCAGCTCGCTCTCCTTTTGCTTGGGCTGCGTGGCGGGGTCAGTGCCTGGTTTGTTGGCGGTCGCTCCCCGTATTTCCGGGTTGGGGCGAACCCGGACGGGCAGGTGCTCGAGCTCAATCCGCTGTCCTCTGCTCAAAACCAGGGACGCGGCGAGCCACTTCTCCAGCTCGCGAACGTTGAGCGGCCAATCGTAAAGCAGCAGCTCGCGGACGGCGTCGCAGCTGAGAGAGATTTCGCTGGCGCGGTCGCCAAGCTGCCGCCTGAGCAAGGTTCCAATCAGAATCCCGAGGTCCTCCCGGCGATCTCGCACCGGCGGAAGCCAAGCGACGAATCCGGAGATCCGCGCCAGCAAGTCCGCTCGAAATTGTCCGCGGGACACCAGGGTATCGAGGTCGCGATTGGTCGCCGCCGCCACCCGCACATCGACCTTGATCGGCTGAGTCGCGCCAATCGGCAGAATTTCCCCATCCTGAAGCACCCGCAACAGAGCGGCCTGTGCCGAGGGAGAGAGTTCGCCGATCTCATCGAGGAACAATGTCCCGCGATCGGCGCTGCGCACGAGACCCGGGCGATCCTTATCCGCACCTGAATACGCGCCCTTGCGCGAGCCGAATAATTCGGATTCGATCAGGGTTTCGGGCAACGCTCCGCAGTTGACCGGCAAGAACGGTCCCAAGCGGCCCGAGAGTCGGTGCATCGCAATCGCAATCACCTCCTTGCCCGTGCCACTTTCACCTTGAAGCACCACCGACACTGGCGACGCTGCGATTGCTTCGAGTTTCTTCAGCTCCGCGGCCAGCGACGGGACGAGCGTCGCCATCCCAAGCGCAGCCGCCCTCGGTTCATTGCTCTTCAATACAGTCGGCTCATCTGCCGACGTCGCGAGCGCTTCCCGGAACAGAAAGAAGCTGTGGCCCAACTCGATCAGATCGCCGTCGCACAGCGGGGCAAGCATTTGCTGGCGACCGTTAATCCGGGTGCCGTTTTTGGATTTATTGTCTTCAATCACCCAGGCGGTTGGCGTGCTGCGCAGATTGGCGTGTGCAGTGGATACCCACGCATCGGGCAACCCAATAATCAGCCGTTGCCCGCCTGGACCATCGCGCCCTGCGACCAGCTGACCGGTTCGTCCGATCTCGACCGAGTTAACGTCGTCGAGTGAGAAACGCACCGAGCACGAAAGGGGGCGGTCCGAATCACAGACCAAAAACAAATGAGGCAAAAGTCGGTTAGGTACAGGAGCGCCTTCGACGCGCTTGGACAGTGTGGCTCCGCGAGAGGCCATGAGAGCTCCTGTACCGCTCCGACTGGATAACACTTACAGCAAGCGAAGCGAAGTTGATTCAATCGCCTAACGGATGATGAGCTCTGGGCAGCCGCCATCCTTCCATATGGTGCCGTCGGGCAGGTGGCTGGCGCGAACGGAGTAGTAGTACACCGCCCCGATTGGGAGACCATTTCTGACGGTGCCAACAATCGTGTTCGCCGGGCCACCGCTCTCGAGCGCAACCCCTCCCGCAGCAAGCGGTGTATCAGGTCGGAATGTGATAGCGAAAGCCCCGGTCTCCGCCCCAGCGTTCCAGGTGATGACGTCTCCTGCCCCTACATGCAGCAGCGCAGCGCTATAAGCGAAATCCCCAGAATTATTAACCGTTATTGTTACTCCAGGCATGATTCTCTCCTTAATTGTTACTTGGTTTTACAATTCCGCCCTTCGTCGATGTCTCGACGATGCGTTTGTAGCGAGGATCCTGCCTAAGTCTTTCGAGTGGAGGCCATCTCTGCATCTCCTCCAACGAACCTCCGAGCTTGACTGCCGCTTCGATCGCGGCAATCGCTTTGTTTCGCACCCCACTCAGCTCGTAAACCACGGCGGCGAGGGACTGAACGCGGCTATCCAGCGGATTCAATCTCAAGGCGGTGCGAAGCTCTCTCAGCGCCGCCCTCTGATCGCTGTAAACCAACCAGCTGGCGGTCTCCGCTCGGAGCTGCGCGTCGCGGGGTCGACTTTTTAATTGGTCTGCCGCGAGGGAGATCGCATTCTTGAAGGCATTGGCCTCGACATCAGCTATTCCTGGCACGTAGTGAGCGGCCTTTCCGAGAGCCCCCCAAGTCACCGCAGTCGGGTTCAGAGTGACGGCCGTGTCGTACGCATCCACCGCCTCCGCATATCGATGACCGAGGTAAAGCGCCGTGCCCAGCTGGTAGTAGGCCATTGCGCTTGGGTCGATTGAAACCGCCTGCCGCAAGACTGCAGCACCCTCGGAATACATTCCTAGTTTGAGGTAGAGCGCCCCGAGGTTGGTGTAACTCGAGTAATCGTCGGGAGCCAGCTGGGCAACCCGCTCCAACAAAGGTCGAGCCTCCTTGAGCCGCCCTTGTTTGTTGTAAAAAACAGCCAGATCCTTGTACCCAGCCCAATATCCCCTGCGCATTTGTGTCGCCTGCAGGTAGGCCGCCTCGGCCTCTTTCAGACGGTTCAAGGCGCTGTAGGAGTTGCCAAGCTCGCGCGCCGCATCGGGACCCGGCTCAATCTGGAGCGACCGCTGGAAGCTCTCAACCGCGCTCTCGTACTCACCGGTGGCGTGGCGATACAGGCCGATTGCGAAATGCACCGGGGCCAATTGATCGTTGAAATGGATTGCAGCTAGGGCGCTGTCGCGCGCCCGCTCGAGGGAAAGCGCATCCGCGGTTAGCCGATAATTTCTCAAGTAGGCCTCCGCTCTGCCCGCATGAGCCAGCGCGTAGGACGGATCCCGCTGTAGCGCTTTCTCGAACAGCGGGATTGCAATCTCCAAATTCTGTGTTCGGTCATATCGGCCCAGATAGCCTCGTGCCTGTTGACAGAGTTCGCGTGCCTCGTTTCCTTCGCGCAGTTGCGTTTGCAAAATCTCTGCCACTTTTTGGAGAAGAGATTCGCGCAGCGCGGGTAGTTGGTCGATTGGGCCCTCGACGTCGATCGAATTAACGACGGTTTGTTTTTGTGCGTCAAACAGGTCGGCAGTGACGATGAAACGGTTGTTCTCTTCAACCACGGCACCGGTCAAGGCCAGATTCGCTCCAAACCGGGCGATCGCCTCCTTAGCGTTGGTGGCTTTCTCTTTCAGCGCATCGGCTGCCGAGCTGACGGACAGCGAGCCTTGGAACTGTTCGAGTTGGATGAGCCTGTTGCTGAGAACGCTGATAACTTCCTCAGCAAGTCTCTCGTTCCTTGGCCCCGGTCCGACAAACCGGAAAGGCACCACCGCCAATCTGCTTGAAGCCTGTCCGGTAGAGGCCTTACTTGCTGCAGATTGCGTCAGCGGTGACTGTGGCGCGCGCCGCGCGTGGAACAGCAGCGGCGTCCGAAATAGAACCACCGCGGCAATCAGCGCAAGTAAGGTTGTGGCGACCAGAGCTACAATCCGACGTGGCTTTCGAGGACTGACCACCGCGAGCACCTGGTTCCGCGTACTGAGACGTGTCTGAGTCGGTCGGTCCCCTCGCAGAGCTCGAATGTCCGCCAGCACCTCGTCCATCGCTGCGTAGCGCTGTTCGAGGCGCTTTTTGAGCGCCCTCCCTACGATGCGCTCCAGCTCGGTGGGAGCATCGGTGCGGACCTCACTTAATCGAGGGGCGCGCGCGTTCGCGATCTTCGTCAGCAGCGCGGCGTCGTTGGGCGCTTCGAAGGGCAGACGTCCGGTAACCAACTCGAAGAGAACCACCCCGAATGAAAACACATCGGATCTGGCATCCACCTCCATTCCGAGCGCTTGCTCGGGCGACATGTATGGGATTGTTCCGATCAGGCCGCCGGCAAGTGTTTTCAGGGAGGAACCGGTTAGCTTGGCAACCCCGAAATCGGTAATCTTCACGTCGCCTTCTTCGGTGAGCATCAAGTTGCTGGTCTTCACATCGCGATGGACGATTCCGCGAGCGTGAGCATGCGCGAGACCTTCCGCGGTTTGCTGCGCGTACTTGAGGACGTCGTCGAACGAGAGGATTGCACCGCCGCTATAGGTCTGTTGAAGCTTGGCTTTGAGTGTTCCACCGGGAAGGAATTCAATCGAGAGAAACTGTCGATCCCCGGCGGTCTCCACTGCGTAAATCGTGGCGATGTTTGGATGATTGAGGGCAGAGAGGGCATTCGCTTCCTGGAGAAAGCGCTGGAAATGGGTACCGGAGGCGTCTATCTGCGGCGGAAGGAACTTCAGCGCGACCCATCGGTTCAGCTTTTGATCCAGGGCTTTGTATACGATACCCATTCCGCCTTCGCCCAGTTTGGTTTGGATCTCGTAGTGCAGAAGCCGCTCGGCCCCAGTAAAAGGCGACCGGTGGGACAATCCTGCGACACCGTCCAAAGAGTTGCCGGGGGTATCAGCATTCGCGAGCATCCCCGGCTTGAGCTTCACGGCCTTCCCCGCTCTTCCGAATGAGCGATGTGCTCTCATCGAAAGCCCCTCCCAAAAAATTGTGCCGACTGACGCTTCGCGGATGGAAAGCGGTCTGTTTCAACCACCATGATAGGTCCTCGTCAAGTCACTTCGGCTATCGGCGAACGCCTCCTGGTATCCGGCCACTGCGCGAACGTTACAACTACGGCCGTTCTGCCGTTTGCTGCCTTGCCTGCAACAGCTGCCACAGTAGCGCTACGGTTTCACCCTGTTGCACCCCACAAACCTAAGGCGCCGGGGGAGGGGGGTGTCGCAGCGTGACGAAGCTGCGAAGCGAACCGGTCCCTCCGCCGGTCCTCGTCCCGGCAGTGGCTTACTTCCTGCACGACAGATGCAATCCAGAACGAGGAAGGATCGATGGATCGGGCTCGCGTGACCAACTCAGTTGTTTTACTTGTCGCGCTGACCGCTATCGCTTCAACCGCGAGGGCACCGACGCCGTCAAGCGAACCGAGTCAGGGTGCTCAAGCCGGTTCCGTGACTCGGGCGCAGGATGCGAAAGGCTCGCAATGGACCGGTTATCAAAAGATTCTCAAGCGCCATTTCGGGCCCGATTTCAACCCGAGTCGCCCGTGCGGCTTCCTGAAGAAATACCTGGTGCATGTATTGGTAGTCACGCTGCCCGACCCATCCGATCCACACCTCGCCGATACCTTTGATAATTACTTGGCTGCGATCGAGCTGGCGCTCGCGAGAGATAGATACCTCGCCGATCAGTATTGGTTGCCCGAAGCGATGCGGCGCAAGGAGCAAGCGAAGGCGGTCTTTGCGGAGCCGCCGCAATCGTTGGTGTTGACCGCGTTCGGAACGCGAGTGGGCTCCCTCAGGCCGGTGCAGGCGAAAGCGGAGCCCGACTTGCTGGACCAGCCCGGAATGATGCTGTTTCGAAGGCACGACAGCGAGCACGTCCAGGATGAGCTACTGTTCCTCTTGCTCGTTCCTGAGACTCCGACCGGTGGGGTTCGCCAGGCAGCGCTCCGAACGGCGTTTAGGCAAGCAGCCTCACTGTCCTGTGGGGAGCGAAAGCCGAAAGAGCGCCAGCTGATACGGATGATCGGCCCTTCGTTCTCCGGAGCGGCAGCATCGCTGGCCAGGGGCATTGCGGACTGGGCGCCCCCTGGCAAATTCAAGTTCGATATCCTCACCGGATCTGCAACCAACGCCGACGTCAGGACGCTTTTAGGCGACGTTGCCAGCTTCTCGGCAACCGTCGCGCCAGACGAGGTGATGAAGGACTTCTACCAATATGTGGTGCAAAAGTTCACGCCTCACAAGCCGATCATTGCCATCCTTACCGAGTCCAACACCTCCTACGGCCAAGGCACAATCGATAACTCCGAGGATTTTAGGCGAAAACATGCGCACTGTATTCCAAGCAAATCGGATCCTTGCATCCTGGAGCTGCCGTTTCCGTTGCACGTGTCACAGCTCGGCGCGGAATACGAGAAGGCGCGAGCGCAACGTGCGGTGACCGCTATCCCCGAGGGAGTTTCCCGGCTGCTTTCGCTGAACCTGCTGGCCGAAGATGAGCCGAGCGATGTAGCTCCGGCGATGTCTCCTTTAACGAAATACAACTCCGATCTCTCGCTGGTTAACAGCTTAATGGCGATCGCGCGGGCGCATATTCGCGTTGTCGGGATTCAGGCAACCGACCCGCGCGATGAGCTTTTTTTGGCGCAGAAGATCCGGCGCATCCTGCCTGACGTGCAGCTCTTCCTGATGGAATCGGAACTGTTGTTCTCTCACACGTCAATCGCCGACGAGATGCGCGGAGCACTGGTTGTCTCCCGCTACCCGCTGTTCAACCTGAACCAGCTCTGGTCGCCGCCACGGCAGTTTAGCCCTCGGGTCCAGTTCCCCACCGGATCGAGCCAAGGCGTTTACAACGCCACAATTCTGCAGTTGCGAGAGTTCGATCAAGAGCGAAAAGTAAATCCCGATGCGATCGCCAAGGAACAGAAGGCGGGCGACGCCACTCCAGTCTCAATCTTGCCAAGATTCAACTTCGCAGAGGAGCAGGATTCTACGCCCGATTCGTCGACCAGTTGGGAAGAGGACGACGGGCCCAAAGACGACGGGCCCATGCCGCTCGAGTACGGCGAACCATTCACCACGCACAGCAGCAGACCGCCGTTGTGGGTGGGGATGGTCGGTCACTGTGGCATTTGGCCGATCGGGACTCTTGGTCCAACCGGAAGCTTGAACCACGAGGAGACGATTGAGTCGAAGGTGGCGTGGGGGAAGGTCAACGACTACACCAAGGAGTTCAAGTCGACGGACAAGAAAATACCCATAATTTTTCCGCTCGGAGTGTTGCATATCCTTGCCACACTGTTGCTGTTCCTGGTGATCGTTTGGCATGCCGCCCATCGACTTCGCAATTCAGAGGGACCGCTCCTGTCGGCCCCGCACCCGAAGATTTGCTCGGCGCCGCCCAACGTCTCAGGCTCGCCAGCCGCCTTGGGATATGCCGCCGTCCAACTCCTCGGCTGGCAATCGTTGATTGCGATCTACCTGGCGGCTGCGGCGCCGATCGTCGGATCACGGCTTGCCCAGTTGGCCCTCGCCCCAAAAGATGTCGCGATCCCGATGCGATCCTGGGTTGCGTTGATCGTGGGGCTTGGTTCAGTCGAGGCGTGCATCGCGTTCATCGTCATGGTCTACGGGCAGGCGCCTTGGAGGATCTCGGACCGTGGCGGACCAACCAAGCGCAGTGTCTTGGAACTAATCACGTTCTGGTTCTGTGGATTGGCCGGTCTCATCCTGGTGATTGTTTCCGCCTGCTACTTTTACAAGATTGCTTTCTTGGCCAATCCGGCCACGCAAATCTTTCTCTGGGTGCGCACCGAAAATTGGCTAAGCGGAATCTCGCCCATGCTGCCTCTGATATTCCTCGGTGCGGCGGTGTATGCGACGACCTGGTTGAATCTCTATCGCCTCGCCCCGGTCTCTGCCGTTGACGGCACGCATGCGACTGAGTGCACCCAGCCGTTGCACAAGCTCCTCCCAGGGATCGAGTCGCTGAAGAAAGCAGAGACGGAGGCCGACGACGTCGCCCAAGGTCGCCTGCTCGTTGGCGGCCGCTGGCTCTTCATGCTCGCGGTGCCAACCGTGGCGACGATCGTGCTCTTCCATATCCGGCCGAATGCCGAATCCGATTGGTGGACATGGCTGGCGCGCGGTCTACTTGGCTTGCTGATCTTGGGGATCGTCCACGGGCTGGTGTTGTTGGTTCAGCTATGGCGGACTGTCCGGAGGATATTGGATCAGCTCTCGGGCCATCCGGTGATCTCGGTAATGGAGAGCATGCGAAGCACACTCGCTGCGATGGTCGGGCTCCACCCCTATGCTGCGGCGCTCAGCCGCGAACAGGTCGTGGCGCATCAGCGCGCCCGTTTCGGTGCTCTGAAGGGGCTGGCAGCGGACAATGAGCTTAAACGAAGTGACAGCCTCGGCTACGGCGTATCTTGGGCGTCGAAAGCGCTGAACGACGCCGGATGGCCCTACGCAGAAGGGGTCTCTTGGTCGCGAGCTGCTGCGCAACTCGTTGCGTTGGAAATCATTCGGGCGTTGGGCCGGCGCATCGCCGTGATTCGCGCGTTGATCGGCGTTCTTACGATTGACGCCCTGGTCTTTCTGATGGTGACTCGCCTTTACCCGTTCCAGCCACACAGCTTGCTGTCTGGCCTTTCCTGGTTCCTTTTGCTGGCGGTGGTGGTTGTGTCGGTATGGGTCCTCGTCGAGATGGAACGCAACGCGGTACTCAGCTATGCCTCGGGTAGCGAGCCGGGCAAGGTCACCTGGGATGCCTCGTTCATCACGCATTTGGCCTTGTTTGCGGGTGTGCCGCTGCTCGCGCTGGTCGCCGCCTATTTGCCTGAGATAGGAGGCCCGATATTCGATTCCGTACAGCCGCTACTTCGTGCGGCCCGCTAAATTCTCTCTCGTCGTGAGGTTTGAAATGCTAAGAGATAATCTTTTCGTGATCCCGGCAGCCCTGTTGTTTCTTGGCGTTCGTGCCAGGGCGCAAGATCCTTCGTTCAAAACGCTTTGCCCACTGCCCCCGACTTATGCGAGAGTTGCACCGCCCACAGATCCATTCGCGGCGTGTGGAAATTGTGGCGTGACCTCGGTCAGGGCTTCGGCGTCCGAGGCTGCCGCCAAAAGCGCGGAAAGCAAAGCGAAGAACAACTTCTGCGGAAACTTGAGCACCGTGACAGTGGTGGACTTCGCCATCTTGGCGAACATGCAGGCGAGCTCCGACAAAGCGAATCTCAAAGCGAATCTGGGCAATGGCCGCCAGAACCTTAGACAGTTCTTCCCCGTAAATGGTCGGAAAATCGGGGAAGGCAGCGTGGTGCGGTTGAAAGCGTTTGTGAAGGAATCGCACATCTCCGATTGCGACGGAGGCGAGGAGGTTAACTGCAAAAAAACAGGCCCCACGGTCAACGATATCCACATTCCGCTGGTGGACCCGACGGTGAAGAATCCGCGGACCCAGGATGAATGCGCCAGTGTCACCGCCGAGATGATCCCGCACTTTCGTCCTGACGCTTGGGCGCAGTTTGACATCAAGACACCCGTGAATAATCCGGTACGCGTAACTGGGCCGTTGTTCTTCGATAATAGTCATGATCCCTGTACCAAAAACCCGGACGGTACGTTCCATCAAAACAGACCTGCGCGTATCTCATTGTGGGAGATTCATCCCGTGTATGCAATTGACGTATGCACCAACAGCGATCCGCAGCAGTGTGACATCACAAACGACAGCGTATGGACTCCATACGATCAGTGGTTGGGGCGTCCCGGCAGTATGACAGAAGCCACCGGCCAGAAAATTCGCGAGGAGTGCCAGAGGTTAAACGGCACGCCCCCGAAACCAGTCGAGGCCACTCGACCACTCCAGTGCGCGGCAGCGGCGAGGACTGCTCAGTCACCTAAACATCCTAAACGCAAGTAGCTCTGCCTCGCCGCGAGCTCAAGTGCAATACCGCAACAGGAGCGCTACCGTGTGCTTCCATCTGCCGTTTCGCTTGCGCGAGGTGCAGGCCGCCACCGGGACGCAGATGAGCTCGCTTGTACGCTCCGGGCTGGTCCTCGCACGATCAAAGCGATCGGTATACCCACGCCGGCCGTGTGCCAGATGAGCATGATTGCGAACAACGGCAACCCAATCGGCGTCATGCTCGCGCGAGTGAGCGGCACCAACAGCAAGTCCATCGCGAGCCAAATGAAGACACCGAAGATCGCACCAGCCGCGAGCGCGCCGCGGGTTGTGGCAGTGAGCTCGCGCAGTCGTGCTGATGTGGCCCGCAGGGCTGCGTAGATAAGCGTCCACCCGTAGGCCACCGCGCAATGCAGAGCCAGGCCTAGGGCCACCGTTGCTCCGCCGCCCCGGAATGCGGCACGGCCGAGCAATGCGCTGGCGATCGATTGCATCAGCTGGGCAGTGGAACACGCGTGCAGGACGTGAACGTAGATCACCACAGCGAAGGCGCCATCGAGCACGGCGACGGACGCGCCTGCAGCCAAGAGTCGCGAAATCGGCACACCGGGAACCACTGTGTTGGTTTCGGTCATGCGTTCCACGATTGGGAGACGGGGCGAGAGGATCCGTCAAGCTCGCCGATCAGCATCAATCGCGCGCGATGGACGCGCTGACGAATCTCCTGATGCGAGGTCTGGAGGATTATGGCTGCCTCGTGCGCCGGAAGCTCTGCAAGATCGCAGAGGACAAAGGCTGCTCGAACTCGATCGTCGAGACGATCGAGCGCTTCTCGAAGCCGGCCAGCCAGATTGCTGCGATCGAAAGCAGGGGCCGCCGTTCCGTGGCGTCGTGCCGCCAGGGCCGTCTGAATTGCCTTCCCCAAAATCCATGTTCTAAAGCTGCTGTTGGGCCCAGGCGAGCCGCTTTCCCACCAAGCGGAGATGACCGTCTGATAAATGAGCTCCTCCGCTTCACTCGACGCGCCGCACATGTTGTGGACAATGTTGTAGACAGCGTCCTCGTGGCGCCTCAGCAGAATTGCCAGAGCGTCGCAGCGCCCCTGCCGCGCGTATTCGACCAGTAGCTCGTCGGGAAACGTCTCCATTGCCCCCAACAAATGCGTGGGAGTTGGCCCGATAGGAAGGTCCAATTCGTTGCTTTATGTTTGGTCCAAGTTTCAGCTAGCGCCGATGCACTTGCTCGATTGCAGACCGCAGGGTGGGTACGGCGCGGCGGCTGCGCGCAGCCGAGACGGCCCCGAACCCCAGCACCACGCCTCCCCGCTGCAGAGGGCGCAGCGCGTATCTGGACAGGGGAATCATTTCCAGATCCAGGGCGAGCGCAATCTTCGTCACGGCGCGGTCATTGATCCCCACCGGCAGGCGCGCGACCACTTCGAGCCCCGCGCTCGAACCGACGATCTCGAGCTGCTCCGGGAGCTCGGACCGCAATGCTTCAAGCAACGCCTCTCGCCGCTCGGCGTAGAGCACTCGCATCCGCCGTAGATGGCGGCCGAAGTGTCCCTCGCTGATGAAGTCGGCCAGAGCGATCTGGGGAAGCAATGGCAGGTGACGCGCTACCACCGATAGCGCCGAAGCGAAGGGATCCACTAACGCCTCCGGCAGCACGGCACACCCGAGGCGAATGCCAGGGAACATGGTCTTGGTGAAGGTTGACGTGTACAGCACGACGCCGTGGCGATCGAGGCTCTGCAGCGCCGGCAACGGCCGCCCGTCGTACCGAAATTCGCTGTCGTAATCATCCTCGAACAACCAAGCGTCGCGCTGGCGTGCCCACTCGAGCAGCTTCAGCCGTCGCTCGAGCGACAGCGTTGCTCCCATCGGCGATTGCCGAGCGGGAGTGAGATAGGCCATCCGAGCATCGGGGGCTTCTGCGATGCCTGCGTTGACGTCGATTCCGGCGGTGTCGACCGGAAGCCGCACCAATCGAGCTCCGGCGCTGGCGAGAACGCTGCGGGCGCCGAAGTGTCCCGGATCTTCCACCCAAACCGAATCGCCTTCGTCCAGCAGAAGCCGCGTCAAGAGATCGAGGAGCTGTTGCGTACCACCGCCGATCACCACCTGATCGGTGGTGCACACAACGCCGCGGTAGACGCGCAGGTGCTCGGCGACTGCTTCGCGAAGGGGTCGGTACCCCCTGGGATCGGCTTCGCGAAGCCGATCCGGTCTGGCGTTGCGCGCATGCCGCGCGAGCAAGCGCCCCCAGAGCGCAATCGGAAAGGCATCTACTGCGGGTGCGTGCGGACGAAATGGCCGAGGCGCCGGTAACCTATCAAGCGGAAAAGGCGAGCTGGAGAGGTGTTCACCTCGCTTTGAGAGAACGACACTGCGCGCCGCCTTGGTCGCCGCAGGCTGGGCTCGGCTCGGCATAAACCACCGCTCCGGCAGACTCTCCACGACCGTCGTCCCAGCGCCGTGCGTGCCCTCGAGATATCCCTCCGCCCTCAATTGCTCGTACGCCAGGACAACCGTGCCGCGCGCGACTCGGAGCTGGCGCGCGAGGTCTCTCGACGACGGCAGCCGGGCTCCGGGCCGAAGCCGTCCCTCCTGCATTGCCGAGCGGAGCGCGTCGCGAATGGCGCTCTGCAGCGGTCGACCCTCGCTCTTTAGCGTGATGGGAAGCTCTCGCAGCGCGATCGGTTGATTCATCTCGGACGACCTCGGTTCGAGTGCTTCAATACCAGGTCTGTGCACCGTCGTAGCTGACAAATACACTACTCCCGTCAGTGCCCGCATAGATGATGTCTGGATTCACGGGGTCCAGGGCCATCGCCATGACCCGGAGGTCTCCCAGGCTGGCATTCGCCGCTGACCAATTGCCACCTCCATCAATGCTCTTGAAGACGCCGAGATCCGTTGTTCCCGCGTAAACGGTGGCTGTATCGAAGGGGTTGATAAGGATGCTTATCACCGTGGGTTGGCCAATTCCGATGTTCGCCGCTGACCAATTGTCTCCGCCGTCGGTGCTCTTGAAAACACCTGCATTGTATGTGCCCGCATAGAGGATCTTCGTATCCAGCGGATCAATGGCGATACTGTAGACGACGGGTTGGCCCAGCCCGTTGTTAACGGCGGACCAATTGCCTCCTCCGTCAACGCTCTTGAACACTCCTCCAAAACCAGTTCCAGCGTAGAGGACGTTTGTATTCAGTGGATCAATGCTCAGCGTATAAGCGAGGCGATTGCCGAGACCACTGCTTGCCTGGACCCAGTGCGTTCCACCATCGGTGCTCTTGAAGACCGAGCCTCCGCCGAAAGAGATAGTTGCGTAGACAGTCTGCGAGTCCGTCGGATCGATGGCTATCGATTGAACCGAGCGATCTTCCAGGCCGCTGGCGAGCCAATGGGCCCCGCCATCGGTGCTCTTGAAAACGCCAAGCGGCGGAATTCCAGGTAGACCGGTTCCTGCGTAAATTATGTTTGTATCCAATGGGTCGAGGGCGATGGCGTGAATAAAGGGACTCTCTCCCAATTCGGAACCTACCAACGCCCAGTCGCCTCCTCGGCTGATGCTTTTGAATATGCCACCACCCTGAGTGGTGCCTGCGTAAATCGTTTCTGGATTGCTGGGGTCGAGGGCGATGGCGCGGATTAAATGATTCGCCAAACCAACGCTACTAGCGAACCAACGTGCCCCGCCATCGGTGGTCTTGAAAATGCCTCCTTCCCGGAGTCGCGAAGTGCCAGCATAGAGAATGTTTCGATCCGTCGGGTCGAGGGCTATCGCGAGAACCGACCGCTGCTCCAGTCCAGCATCGGCTCTTTCCCAGGCATCTCCTCCGCTCGTGCTCTTGAACAGGCCTCCGGTAGTGCCGGCGTAGAGGGTTCGTGAATCGGCTGGATCGAGAACCAGACGGTTAACATTGAGAACTTCCAGCCCGGAATTGATTTGAGACCACCGATTTCCCCCGTCCGTAGTCTTGAAAACCCCCTCTCCGTTTGTCGCCGCGTAGACGATCAAAGGATCGGCAGGGTCTATGACGATGCTCGCCGACCACCGAGCCAGCGGCAAGAAGCGCAACAAACGCCAACTCTGGCCTGCGTCGGTGCTTTTGAAGACGCCCTCAGAAGTTCCGGCATAGATGATCTGCGAATCAGAAGGAGCGATTCCGAGGCATGGTTCAAAAGTGTCTGGCGGTCCGATTGGAAACCAATTCGCGCCGCCATCGGTGCTCTTGGCCATGCCTCGATCCAGGCTGCCCGCATAAATCGTCTCCTCATCGATTGGGTCTATCGCCAGACTCAGGATTGGCCCGGTCAGCCCGGTCATTAGAGGCGACCATTGGCTGCCTCCGTCGGTGCTCTTGAAAGCGCCGCGCCCGGTGCTGGCGTAAATGATCTCTGGGTGCGCGGGGGCCAACGCGAGGCTCCGAACGTCCAGATTCGTCACGCCGGCATTGGCAGCCGTCCAGTTGACGCTTCCATCCGTGCTCTTGAAAACACCGGCCCCGATCGTTGCCGCATAAACGATGTCTGAATTACTCGGGTCCACGGCGAGACTGGAAATCGTCCCTCCGAAAGGCCCAATACTTGCCATCGACGCACTGAGCGGAGTGATGAGCCACAGGCTTAGAAGAGTGACGTTGTTGTTCATGCGAGTTGCCCTCAAGCGACAATCAACGGCAATTCGCGTGATATTTCAACTCGTGAGAGCTTCTCGCTGCATCTTTTGCAACAGCGACGTCAGGCTACCCAGCGCCTGAGTCAATGTTGCGACCTGACCCAGTGCGGATGCCACGTCGTCCGGGATCGGGCTGGCAGGAACTGGAGGCACCGGCACCGGACCTGGAGGCGCTGCCGCAGCCGCAGCCGTCAGCACGGTCATTCCCCCGAGCGGGTGGATTTCCAGTCCATATTGGACGTTGCCAGCGGCATCCACTCTTCCGTGTGCGCGATCGAAGATCAGTGGCCCGGCTGCTTGAATCCGAGTGCCTGGCTTGAGGTGCGAGATGTCAAATGGATTCGTGTAGCCCCGTTGAGCCTGCTTTGCGTCGGCCTGGGTCACCGGGCACGAGTAAATGATCTCGAGCTCGAGCGGGGGTTCCACCGGAGACTGGTTGGTGGGAAAGCGAGGATCATCGGGCCGGAATGCGACGTGGAGATCTCCGTCTGGTTCACACTTGGTCGCCGAGATCGTTCCAGTGATCTGCACTGCCTGCGGGGCCTGAATCGTTCCTGTGATCACCTGGAGCCGATTGGTGTTGGGACCAGTCCCAGGAAGCTCGTTGTAGACATGTTTCCAGAACTTTTGCTGAAGCATTCGATCGTACTGGGGAGCGCGGTATGTTGCGACCCGCCGCTCCAGAGTCAGCACCGCCGAATTGGGAAGAGGTGGCCCGTAGCCGAAAGCGTCCACTTGGCCTGGAGCGATCGAGCTCAGATCGCCAGGCGCAGTCGCGGCGATTGGGGCAAAGCTCGTGGGGATGTCTGCCTGGATTTTCAGGAGCGAGCTCTTCAGCGAGGCGAGTTGCTGCTCGATCTGTGCCTCGAGCCCGAGCGCTGCCTGAGTATCCTGAGCTACCAGGTTGGGGACAGCCGGCGCCGGCTTGGCGAACAGTCCACCCTGCTTGGAGCCTGGCATGCTCGGGAATGGGTTCCCATTCGCAGGAAGGTTGAGTAACCCATCCGGAGTCTGGGCGTTTTGGAGCAGCGAAACCATCTTCTGGAACGCGGCCCGGCCGTCCTTACCTGCCACACGAACCAAGTCGGGGTAATCCTTCAGCAGGCTCGCGTAGGTCTCGCCCAGCGGAGCGCCGTCAGTCTGCGGCATGTGCTGAATGATTCGATCCACGGAAATGCCGAGATAGTCAGTGATGAAAAGCAGGAACATCACCCCGGAAGCGTTCCCATCCGTCGATCGATCATTCTCGGTATTGACATTCGCAAAATCAGGATGACCGTCCCGCCACCATTGCTGGGTCACCGCGCCGTTGAACCCGGGAACCAGGCTGATTTCCGGCGCCAACTTGAAGGCCAGCAGCCGACTCACGGCTTCGCCGTCCGTCTTGCCTGGGTCCGACTTGCGTGTCAGCGTCTGAAAGCTCTCGACGATCTCGGCTGCAAACAGGGAGGTCGAGAGGTATTGGCGCCCTCCGCTTGCCCTCGTCAACGCGTGGACGAGCCCGAGGGTCTCCTGGTTCGCCTGGATTAGCTCGAAGGCAAGTTGCTTCTCCTTCAAACCCTGAACGAGGCTCGGAGAAGTTCCGCGCGGCCTTTCGGATAGGTTTCGAGTCTCAAGGCCGCTGCTGAGAGCCACAATGCTTTGAGCAGCGAATCGATGCGCCTCTCGGATCGCGTCGGGTTGCGCGTCTTTGAGGGCTGGATCGTCAGAGTCGACGACGCCGAGAAGACCGCTCGGTCCCCTCCAGGCCGGAAAGAGATGCGGCGCCTCAATCACGGTCGGTGCAAGGGCGGAACCCAGACCCGAACCCGCCGAATAATTTCCAGATACGTTCAAGCTGTCGATCACCATTCGATCGAACTCGGCTTGCGTGCTCCGATCGCCAATGTGGAATGCTCCATAGCCACCCTGGGTGCTGCCAGAGACGAAGATAAGCGATTTCACCGTGCGCCCCGCAGGGCTCTGGAAATCGGGTAGCGACGCATTGCCATACAGTGCGGAAACCGTCTTGTAGATGTAGTCCGCGTTGGACAGACCTCCGGTATCCGGTGCCGTTCCCAGAAGCTCCTTCGCGGCCGGCTGCGCGTCGATGTCTCCTGTGAGTGTCCCACAGTAAATATCGACGAGCCCTTCAGGAGAGAGGCCCACGGCCTGCGCTCCAGGGGGAGGAATGTCTGACGCGCTCTGAATCTGCGCTGGATCTAGAGTTTGATTCCGTCGCGGCATAACTTCTCTCCTTGTTGGAAGACGTGACCAGACTTAGGGAGCTGAACCTAGCAACGTCAAGCACCCGCCATGCCAAGGCGAGGTGCCAGAACGCGTGCCGCAGCGAGGCGCACTCTCGCAGAAGACTCGCGTGGTTATCCGCCGCTCGGAGTAGGGCGGAGAGAATGTTGTAGGCGGTCCACCTGCAACCTGTAGACGTCCCGCTACAGATTCGCGTAGACGACGGGTAGATCTCGGGAGGACTGCCATGAAGCAGATCGTTGGACAGCGAATCACGCTTGCTTTCAGCGCACTTCTCGTCTCACTTTTCACCTCGTCGACGGCCTTTCAGGCTGTCGGGCGGAGGGGTTCGTCGGCACCCAAGCTCCTCGATCTCAGCCGGTCCAAGGTTGTGGATCTGAGCCATTCCTTCGATGACAAAACAATCTATTGGCCGACCTCTCCCAGCAATTTCAAACTGACGACGTTGTCTTCCGGTGAAACGCCTGGTGGATACTTCTACTCCGCAAACTCATTCTGCACTCCTGAGCACGGAGGCACGCACTTGGATGCGCCGGTCCATTTTTCTCAGCGCGGCAAAAGCGCCGACCAGATTCCACTGCGCCAATTGATCGCACCGGGCGCGGTCGTTGATGTCAGCAAGAAGGCCGCGAACGATCCCGACTATCGCCTTTCTCTCGAGGATCTCAAGGCGTGGGAGAAGAAACACGGCGCGATCCCTTCCGGGTCAATTCTTCTCCTCCGCACCGGATGGGGAGGGAGATGGCCGGACAAGAAGCGCTACCTCGGCGATGACACTCCAGGTGACGCTTCAAAGTTGCACTTCCCGTCGTATGGGAAGGAAGCAGTCGAGTATCTGGTCCAGCAGCGTCACGTCGCAGCCCTGGGTGTCGACACCGCATCAATCGATTACGGACCATCGAAGGACTTCATCGTCCATCGGACTGCCAGCGCTGCGGGCGTTCCCGGATTAGAGAATTTGGCGGAGCTCGACAAAGTTCCCGAAGTGGGCGCGTGGATCATTGCTCTACCTATGAAGATCGCCGGTGGGTCCGGTGGCCCGCTCCGGATCGTCGCCCTGATTCCGGAGTAGAAAGAGCGAACTAGCAGGCGAAGCCGAGTTCCCTGACAAAAAAGAAGCGCCCGGCCAGGAACATGACCGGGCGCCCGCGCTGCGCGTTGGCTCTTCCGTTACGCCGCCTTCTTCTCGCTCGGCGGAGTCTCTTCGGGCGAAATGGTCGGCGCTTTCGTTGCCTTCATCCTCGAGCGAATCGTCGCTGCCGCCTTCTGAGCTCCTTGGCTGGCGTTGTCGAGCTGCTCCTTCAGAAACTCCAAGGCCTTTCCCTCCTTCACGGCCACCATTAAGCGCTCGCGAAAGTTGTCCCAATGGCGGATCAAGATTCCGATTCCGCCGAGGAAGCAACCCGCTCCAGTAATGAATATCCACACGCTCACGATGCCAGTGGGCAGAAACTGGGAGATTGCAAACAGGACGATTCCGAGCGCCATCATCGCGAACGCAACCCTGAACGAATGCCCCTCAGTCTGCGAAGCGGGGGACTCGGTCGCCGCCGTGTCCTTTCGCCCTGAAGCCTTCCGAGCCTTTCCTCGAAGGTGGGTCGAGAGCTGCAGATCGCGGTAGGTGCAGTCGTGGAACTTCTTGATCGCTGTTGATCCGTCCGGCCGAAGCAACTGGACGTCGCGATTCACTGGGTCCTCAGCATTGGAATGGCCCAGAACGTCTCGGTCGTGCGCTATGAGCAATTCCAGTTTGCTGACTCCCCACCGTTCGACATGCTGCTTGGTGTAGAGAGCCGCGACCGTTGCATATCGGTACAGGGTAGTCGTTTTGCCCTCGGCTCCGGGAACCTCGGCCGCTAGCCACGACCGCGTCTTCCCGTAACCTGCGCGGCGCGCAAGGCCCTGTTTCTCGACCGTGTTCAACAGATCGCCGATCTCCCATGCATTGGATTCCCCTTCCGAAAGCAGGCCGACCATCTTCTCTCGTGCCTGCTCTAGTGTGAGCGACGGGTTAGTGGATACCTCCTGCTGACTCAGTGGAATACTGGTTACTTGTTCCATGATCGTACCTCCGTGAAAGCACTTCGTTTGGCCCTCACGAATGCCGCGTCAAAGTCGAAACGAGCCCGGTCGTGCGTCCGCATCCGCGACCTGGATCGACGCAAGCGCACTCAAAGTTATTCAAACCAGAAGCCATCCCAATGCAAGAGCTCGACCGGATAGTCACGATCTGCGTGCCGAAACGAATGCCGGAAAGAATGCCGGAACAAACGTCGGGACAAATTTCCGGCGCCGGAAATTTGTCTCGGCAATTGTTCCAACGCTGCTTCGGCATTAGAGGATCCTGATGTACAGCAGCCTAAGATGAGCTTCGGCCGACTGCTTCGGTGGACCCCGCTGCTGATCCTCTCGGTGCTCCTCTCCGAGCTGGCGGGCCGTGCTGGCTTCCCCGCAGCCTATCTGCTCGGACCGATGCTGTGCGCCGTGGGCCTCGGGTTGACCGGGATCGAATTGCGGCTCTCGCGTCCGTTCCTGTCGTTCAGTCAGGGGGTCATCGGTTGCCTGGTGGCCCGATCGTTGACCCGTGCGATCCTCGTTTCCATCGCCCACGATTGGCCAGCGATGCTCCTGGTCATCGTCACCACGGTGATCGCGGGCGGCCTGGTTGGATGGGTGCTGGTCAAACTCGGCACCTTGCCCGGTACCACCGCCGCGTGGGGCTCGTCTCCCGGAGCTGCCTCCGCGATGGTGTTGATGTCGGGCGAGTTCGGCGCCGATGTTCGCCTGGTGGGCTTCATGCAGTACCTGCGTGTCGTGATCGTTGTCTTCAGTGCGTCCTTCGTCTCGCGACTGTTGCTCGGCAGCTCCGGGGCAGCCCCCGCGACAGCCGCAGCAGTCTCGTCAGTTCCTCTGATTCCCTTTGCGGAGACGTTGGCGATCGCGATCGGCGGAGCGGCAATCGGACGAGTGCTGAAAATTCCTGCGGGCGCGCTGCTGGTGCCGATGGCCGTCGGCTCCGCGCTTCACGCCACCGGCCTGGTGGAGATCACGCTGCCGTTATGGCTGTTGCACGTCGCTTACGTGCTGGTTGGTTGGTACGTCGGGTTAAGCTTTGATCGCCTGGCGCTCAACTCGGCGTTCAAAGCGACGCCGACGCTGATCCTCTCTACGCTGCTGCTGATTGGCCTGTGCGCGGTCTCTGCGTGGCTGCTCACGCGCTTGGTGGGCGTCGATCTATTGACGGCGTACCTGGCGACCAGCCCCGGCGGCCTCGACTCGATCGCGGTGATCGCCACCGGGAGCCGCGCGGACGTGCCCTTCGTCCTGGCGATCCAGACGATGCGGCTCTTTCTCGTTCTGTTGACCGGACCGGCGATCGCGCGGTTCATATCCCGCTACGCGTGATCCGCACGCGCGCCCTTCGCCGCGCACTGCGCCCCTCCCGATGCCGCGACTGGCTCAGGGCGTGAGCTCGATCGTCGTCACGCTCAGCGGAGGCAAGGTGACGGTGAGGGCATTGCCGGTGACGCTCAGGTTGAGCGTCGTCCAGATCGGCGAGTTGCCACCTGTGAGTTGCCAGGCGCGCACCGTCCGGAGCGTTTGTGGATCGGTCAGCTGCATCAGCGCGGTCCGTGTCCGGAGTCCATCCGAGCCGGTGATGTTGCCGGATGCGTCGGTGATCGCGCCTGGGCGGTGCACCAGCACCACCACCACGCGGCCACTCGTCGATTCGAGTCCAGCATAAGAGGCCACGTGAGCGATGTCGCCCGAGCTCGCTCGCACAGCCGTACTCGGATAATTGCTCCCTTGCGCGTCGTAATTACGGAAGGCTCGGAAGGCCGCGAAGGTCCAGCTGTCGTTGGCTAGCAGAGGCCAGTATGAGGCGGCGAACACGCCCTCGCGACCCATTGCCCCGAGCGAATCGGCTTCCGCCACCGCGCCGGAGATGTGATCGCCGCCGCCGTGGTTGTACTCGGTAATCGCCAGCTTCGTACCCGCGTAATGCGCCGCGATCTTGCCAAACATCCGCGGAATCAACTGGATGCCCTGGCCGTTGGTGCAGCACCGGGTAATCCAGCTCGGCTCGCGGTAGCTTGAATCCCAGAGCGAGCGCGTCGCCTGAACGCGCGCCGCTACCACGCAGTCGGAGTTGCGCACGGACGGCAGGGCGTTCGAGTCGTTGACGCGCGTGCCGCATCCGTACGACTCCGAATAGAAGTGCAGATCCAGCACATCGAGGAGTCGCCGCCCTCTCGAGCTCCCCGCGGCCGACATCTGGTCCAGGTAGTAATTGAGGAAATCGCCGTACTGCGACGCGTCTGGCGCATTCTGGAGATTGATGTAGCCGGCCCAACCATAGCTCACCGGACCGAAGATCAAGGCGGAGGGCACGGCTTGTTTGATCGCATCGGCTCCGGCGATCGAGAGGGAAAGCAAATCGGTATACAGCAGCGGATTGCGCTGGATCTCCGCATGCGTCGAGGACCAGAGGTCGGGCTCGTTGTCGAGGGAGATATGAATCGGAGTGGCACCGTTTCCCCAGTGGAAAGCCAGACAGTTGGCGAATTCGTCCTGCCAAACCGGAGAGCTGTTCGGGTCCGGAGTGAGCGTGAACGGGCTTCCTTTGCGCGCCTGATTGGGAACGAACCAATTCCCGATCGGATCGGTAAGTAGAACATTGCCAGTCATCACCTTCGAGGCCCAGCCCTGGATGGGAATGGTTACCAGCAGGCCGAGACCGTGGGCCGTTGCATCCGCAATCGATGGGACCGCGGCGTGGCCCGGGCCATCGGTAGGAGAGCCCATCAAGTTGTCGTTGTGGTACGGGCCATAATCGCTCCCAGCGTTCGAGTAGTTGTTGGTCCAGTTGTAAGCGGTCCAACGATTTCCACCCAAGCGCAACCAAGTCGCTCCCGGCGGCGCATTCCCTGAGCTGCCTGCGTTGTAGCCGTAGACGAAGGGCGAGATGGCCTTACGGTCCTGGCTGGTGTCGATGGAGATCGTCGCGTCGGCCGCGGAGCCTGTCACCCCAATCGCGACCGACGCGGTGACGGTTCCCCCCGTATTGGTCGCGGTAAGCATAAAGATCACGCTGGCTGCGGGCGTGACTGACGTGGTGCCGGAGCTGGCCACGCTGCCGACCCCATTATCGATATTGATCGAGGACGCTCCGCTCACCGACCAGGACAGGACGCTCGATTGCCCCGCCGAAATGGCGGTCGGATTCGCGGTCAATGAGCCGATCGTCGGTGGGTTCGTTTGCTGTGTCTGCGAGCCGCGGATCGCGCCATCGCAGGCGAAGACGGCGCAAATAAAGAGCAAAACCACATTGAACGGGCGAGGACACATTGGAGCATTCGGAGCTAAGCGGAAGCGGGATGGCGCGCTCAAGCCCTAAACTGCTACCCCGCCGATACGTGCGAGAGAGCAGGGTTTTTCGGCTGTGATTCTCGTTACGATCAGCCGCCACGAATCCCATGCTGGCACACATGATCAGAGCGCTTCCGACGATCGGTCTTCTGATTCTTTCGAACTGCTTCATGACCGCCGCTTGGTATGGGCATCTCAAGTTCAAAAGTCTGCCAATGTGGATCGCGATTTTGGCGAGCTGGGGACTCGCGCTGTTTGAGTACATGCTCCAGGTGCCGGCGAATCGAATCGGCTACGGGACGTTCAGTGCCTATCAGCTCAAAGTGCTCCAAGAATGCATTACGCTCTGCGTATTCATCTTGTTTGCGGCCTTGTTCTTAGGAGAAAGACTTAGCCCCCGATTCGCAGTTTCATTTGGACTAATTCTCGCCGCGGTCGCGGTTGCCTTTTACAAATGAGGTTCGCCTGGGCGGGACTGCTGTGACCTGCGCAGGTTGATCACCCAGCCTCCCAAGGAAGACATCGCACCACCTCTGGGCGCACGCGGAGACTTGAAACCTCGCACGCCGAGCGAACTAGGCTTTGCCATACCCATCCACTCACAAGGGGAACTCGGTGAAAGCAAAAATTTTGAGAAGGGCTGTGATCGTATCGCTGTTAGTGATCGCCAGTGCTCACGCACAACAAGTAAGACCAATAGAACGCACTCCCAGTTCGGACGAGCGCACCGCGATGAATACCCTCTACGCGGAGGGCCTCGGAGCCGGGGGCGCTTATTCCGTTAACTATGAGCGATTGGTATTGAACGACCTCGGGATTCATATCGGCTTCAGCTACTGGAGCGTCAGCGCCACGGCCGGTACCGCGAGTGCTAGCGGCAGCTTCATTGCCGTTCCGATTACCGCTAGCTACCTGGGAGTCTCCTCGGGATCTCACGCGCTCGAGCTGGGAGGCGGGGTCACCATTTGGAATATCTCCGTGTCCGGCAGTAGCGGCGGCTTCGTGGGGGCAGCCAGTGGATTCCTCCCGATTGGGACTGCGATCGTCGGCTACCGCTATCAGCCACGAGAGGGCGGGTTCAATTTCCGAATCGGAGCGTCGCCGCTATTCGGAAAGGGCCTCGGATTGAATGCGAATAATCCGAGCGCGTTTGGCGTCCTGCCCTGGGGCTATATCAGCCTCGGTTGGACGTTCTAAGCACGCTCAAGCTTCTGAGTTAAGAACTGATCGCTGGGAGGGACCGAGAATGTGTTTCGGTCCGCTCCCTCGATCGGTACGTCCTCCACCGGCCAGTTGGCATTAATTTTCGCGGCGGCGCGAGTTTCGGGGAAGATGCGTCGCGCGAATGGCCACCGGCGCGAAGCACCGATGGATTTCCTGGCTGCTGCTTAGCGTTTCGCTGCTGCTTTTCGTGCGGATGGCGCGAACCGCGCAGCCGTCCGAGGTTCTCGCTCTGCTAAGAGCAAGAGGACCGATTCTGGCGTTGAGCTTCTCGCCTTACTTGCTGGTGCTTTGGCTGGACGCCGCTGGCTGGCGCACGCTGCTTTCCACCTTGGGCCGCAATGTCGGTCCGTGGCGGGTTTTCTGGGTGCGCACCTCCACCGAGGCGATTCATCGCAGCCTTCCCGGTGGAGCCGTCGCCGCCGAAGCGATGAAGCCCTATCTGTTGCGGGAGAGCGCCGGGGTACCGATCAGCGAGACCACCGCCAGTCTGGCGATGTCGAAGGTGCTGACGGTCGCTACCCAGAGCCTCTATATCGCCTTCGCCTCGGCGATCGCCTTTGCGCGGTTGGGAAGCAGCCCGCTCGCCTGGATTTCACTGCTAAGCGCGCTGTTCTTGACCGCGGTGACGGTGGTGGGAGCGTTTTTGATGGGGCATGGAGCGGTGGCCGAAAAACTCTATCGGGTCATTCATCGCATTCCGCTGCCTCGACTACGCACCTGGATTGAAGAGAAGGAGCGCGCGTTTCTCGACACCGATCAGCACTCGACCGAGCTGTTCCGGGCCCGCAAGCGCCAATTGGCCAAGTGTGCCGTTCTCTTCCTCGCCGCTTGGTTGGCCGAGAGCTTGGATAGTTGGGTCAGCTTGCGCCTTCTGGGAGTCCGCGTCTCCTACGCGAATGTCCTCTCGTTCGACTCGTTGGTGTCTCTGATCCGTTCATTGGCATTTTTCCTGCCTGGAGCGCTCGGGGTTCAGGACCTCAGCTACATGGCATTTTTGAGGACATTTGGTATCGCCGATGACACCAACCTGCTGATGGCGTTTGTGCTGCTGAAGCGAGCCAAGGAAGTTTTCTGGATTGTGACGGGATTGATTGCGTTGGTGACAATACAGAATTTGCGCAGGTCACCGGTTGCACGAATAGAGACGCCCGGAGAGACCCCAGACGCGCGTTGAGGATCGCTCCTCCGCGGTCGCACGAGGCTCGTGTCGCAAATCTGGCCTTGACGGGGTGAAGTCGATTGGTTATTCAACCATCCGGTTGAGTATTCCATGACCAACGACTCACTCGATCTCGCCTTTGGAGCTCTCGCGGATGGCACCCGGCGCGCGATCGTCCGGCGGCTCTCCACGGGCACGGCCCGGGTGACCGACCTGGCCAAGCCGTTCTCAATGTCGTTCAACGCCGTTTCGAAGCACGTGAAGGTGCTGGAAAGTGCGGGCCTCGTCCGGCGGGTCAAGAGCGGCCGCGAACACCGTTTGAGTCTAAACCCTCGGCCTCTTCGCGAAGTGAATCGCTGGGTTGCGCACTACCAGCGGTTCTGGAGCGACCGTCTCAACAACCTGGAGCAGTTTCTGAAGTTCAACCCCAACCAAGAGGAGTAAGGCATGCCCACTGGCTCACCCGAAGCGACGTTTGATCTGACTGTCTCCCGTTCGATCAATGCATCCCCACAGGCAGTGTTCCGCGCCTGGACCGATCCGCAGCAGTTTCGGCGTTGGTTCGAACCCACGCAGCTGATCATGCACCCGGAAAAGAACGATCTCTACTTCATCGAAGTCCAATGGGAGGGAAGGTCCTGGGCACACTACGGTCGTTACCTGCAGATCGAAGCCCCGCGCCTGCTGAAGTTCACATGGATGTCGGAGGCGACAGAGGGGAGAGACACCGTGGTCACAGTGGAACTGTCGTCGCGGGATGGGAAACGGACCGATGTGCGTCTGACCCACGTCGGAATCCCCGATAACCAGCTCGGCCGCGGGCACGAAGAGGGCTGGAAACAAGGCTTGGCGAATCTGGCCAAGACGGTGGAATAGCGCTGCTGGCTCGAACTAGAGCGACTCCTCGACCGAACGCCCGTGAGCGCGAGCGGGCACCAGCGCCACCAACCTCATCAATCCGGGCAAGAGCACGAGAGCGCAGGCGATCGACGTGACTTCGCCGATCATCGCGTACCATCCAAATGAGCGGAGCGCGCGGTTTACCGAGAACAACAGCGACGCATATCCGATGATCGAGGTCCAAGAGCAGAGCGCCACGGCCGGACCTACTTCTGTCAGAGCGGCGAGCACGTCGCCGCCGCGCTCGCGCATCCGCGCCACCACGTTCGCGCCGTAATCCACGGCGATTCCGAAAGTGATCGGAAAGACGATGAAGTTGAAGAAATTGATCTTCAGATCGAGGAGCGCGGCTGCCCCGCCCATCAGAATCACTCCAGAGATCAATGTTCCAACCACCAGCAGCCTTTCGCGAGCGGTGCGGAAGGCCAGGACCACCAACGCGCATACGCCAAGCAGTGAAAAGAGGGTCGTTCGTGGCCCCTCCGTTTCGATGTCCCGGAGCAGGTCCGCTAGCACGACGTCAGCGCCCGCGGCGTCGTAGGTTCTACCCCCGACCGGAACGCCTCGCACCGCCTGGGTAAACGCTTCCAGGTTGGGCGCCAGCTCGAGCTGGGCGTTCGGACGGGCGGTCACGACCGCAATTCGCCCCAGCGTCCCGTCCCGCTCCCGGAAGCGATCGAGGAGCGTTGGCGGGGCGTCGTCCGCCGTCACCAGCCGCTGCATCGACAGGTCCGCGCGCACCTGGCGCATGCGCTCGGCCAGTTTCGGCTCCAATTTTTCGAGCACCGCATCCGAAAGTCGGCGGCGGATCTCCGCGATCACTGCCAGCTTCTGTTCCTGGTCCGCCGGGATCACCGAGTGGATATTCTCGCAGCCGTCGATCAGAGGCGCATACTGCGGTTGTGCCTGACGCTCGCGGATCACAGCGCAGAACTGATCGGCTCCCTCCGGCGTGGGCAGCAGCGCGATTGCCCCGGCAATCGACTTGCCCAGTGATTGCTGAGCTCGTTGGTTGTCTCGGAAAATCCGATTCGTCGAGCTTAGCTCATTGGTCACATGGTCCAGGTTGTGTTCCATCGCTCGAGGAATGAAGAGCACGAAGAAAACAATCGAGATAGCAATCAGCGAGCCAAAGACACCGACGATCCCGGCCGGAATTTGGCCGAGCCGCTCGAGGAACGCCGGCGTGTGCCGACGGGGAGAGAGGCTGGGACGTAGCGGACGGATCCGCTCGAACACCGAGAGCAGGGCAGGCAGCAAAGCGAAGGTGGCGACCCAGGACAACAGCATCCCGGTTCCACCGATAATCCCGAAGTGTCGAAAGCCGCGATTTGCGGCGATCACCAGCACTCCAAATGAAATCGCGGACGCCGCCGAAGCTAGCAGGGTGGCCGAGGCGGCGGTCTGAGCACTCTCAACAACTGCCTGGTTGAACGGAGTCCCTGTGCGCCGAAGTTGCCGCAGCCGCGCGAGATAGATCAATCCATAGTTGATTCCGTTGCCCACAACGATCGCCCAAAGGAAGGCGGTTTGAGTGTTGAGGTAGCCGATTGTCAGGCGCGCCAGCGCAAAGGTGACGGCGACCGCGACCGTCATCGCCAGCCCGAGAGCTAAGGTGGAGCGCAGATCTCGAAAGAAAAGAAACAGCGAGGCCAAAACCAACGACACCACGAGCAGCACGGTCGATCCAATGCTGTGAATAATTGCGTCGTATTCGGCTACGAAAATCGGGAAAGTGCCGCCGAAACCCACCTGCAGGTGATGGGCGCGAAGCTCCTCGGCATGGCGATCGACGATGTGTCGCATCCGCGCGAGCAGCTGCGAAGCCTCCTGAACTCCCAAAGCCGTGCCGGCCGGCCGCACCACCAGCGTGATCGAGCGCCCGTCGGGGTGAACGTAAAAACCCTGGGGATAGCTGCGAAATCGCGAGGCAACCTGGTCTCGAGGAAGCTGGGTGTTGGTATCTGCCCAGGCGCCGAGATCGTCGGCCTTGGTCGTTTCCGATTCCTCATCGTCCAGATGCAGCGAAAGAAGATCGGCCTTGGCTTTGGAGATTCTCTTTCGCAGGGCGTCATTCGCCTTTTGCAGATCTTCGAGGTTCGAGAAAAGCGGCCAATGGTCGGCGTACCACCGCTCTACCGGCTCGACGTTGTATTCGACTGAGCGGATCGCGGAACGTCCGAGCCCCAAATACTCGTCCGCCAGTTCGCGAGCGAGCGCCTTCGCATGGGAAAGGTCATCCCGAGGCTCAAGCGACTCGATCGTCACCAGGACCGTTCCATCGCCGCCGACGCGCCGGACCAACTCCTTGATCCGCACCACGCTCGACATGTTGGGGGGCAACAGCTCTTCGAAGGACGAGCGGATTTGCAGGCCCGACGCGAGCCACACCGACACAGCGGTCAGGATGCCGGCGATACCCAAGAAGAGCCAGGGATACGCCAACGCCAGCTTCGTGATGTGCTTGACCGTTTTTTGAAAGTTCGTTCCCACCGTCATTAGATGCGAAACGACGTCGATCGCGACGGCCGGCGGCGTGCAACATACGGTTGCGATGGCGGCAACGATACGGGCTCGTTAGTCCATAGAATGGGCCTGGAATTCGCCTTTAGCCTCGGAGAGGGGTTCGGCTGCCACCCACCGCTTGGCGATCTCGGGCGAGGGCTGACTCGCGGCTGCTGTACGGGGACGCGGGATCCGGACAGTGAGGACGCACACGGACGCAAGTATGAGAAATCCGGAAACCAGATGAACTGGGCGAAGCTGCTCCCCGGCAAACCAGATTCCCAGTGCCATGGCGACCAGCGGATTCACAAAAACGTAAGTCGTCAGCACGTCGGTCCGAACATGCTTCAACAGATATGAGTAGCACGCGAAAGCAAGCTCCTAACATCCCAATTCCGTCAGAGATTGGCGCGAAGCATGCGCGAGCCAAGCGGTCTTGCGGCTCCCGCCCAGACGCTACGGGCACGAGAATCATACGCTCTGGCGAGTTCACTGATCATCGACCCGCGGTCACCGGTGACGTCCTGCCACGTGTATCGCAGCACCATCCACCCTAGGCCGAACAGGGCGCGATCCCGAGCGCGGTCGCGCGCGAACGCGGCGCGAGAGCCGTGGTGCATCCAGCCATCAAGCTCGACGCAGAGCCTGACCTCTGGCCACGCGAGGTCAACTTCCGCGATCAGCCGCTCTCCCTGGAGGATCGTCCAGTGCAGCTTTGGCTTGTGCCCGATCGCCCCGGCGAGCTCCATCGCAAATGACTCGAGCACACTGTCTGGCACTTCGTCTCCCCGTTCATATTCACTGACCAATACCCGGAGGCGGTCCGCTCCGCGCCGACCCCGTCCATGCTTCTGGAGGGCCTGAGAGATCCAGGCGAGATTCGTCTTCTTCTGCCGAAGTGCCGAGTCCATCACCGCTCGAAGCCAGGCATCATCCAGGACAGAGGCGAGATCGATCATCGTTCGAGCCAAATGGGTGAGCCGAAAGGGCCCGCGCCGGGTAACATCGACCTCGGTAAAGTCCCGCGATCGCCATAACTGTACGCCGGTGAGACTCGAGATCTTTCGTGAGGCGGGAATTGTGATCTGCACCAATCGCTCACGTGGGACATCCAGCCCTAATCTTCTTGCGGCGCTCATATGAGACAGCGCCGCTCTCTCACCAGCAACAAGCATTGCGGCCATTTCCAGCTCGTCGAGAGTCGGTTGACTCGCACCGAGCTTGAAAACTCCGCGATGCATTCGAACCCACTCGCCCGTTTGGATGCGACGGCCGAGCCACTTCCGGGACACCTGACATGCGGCGAGGTCTCGCGCGCTGACGACCCCGAACTGCTTTGCTGCCAATTGGACCAGCCGCTTCTCGCTCGTCCTTCCCATCCAACCTTCCCCAGCCCCGGGGCATTCATACTACGAGCAGCGCTTCGAGCGAAGTGTGGGCGGGTTTCGTTCCCCGCGGCAGGCGGTCTCAAACGGTCATCGCATCACATGGTCGTCCCATGTGCATTCAGCTCGTAATGGAGGAGCTGGATGCGTCGCGGCACGAGAATGGACCAGGCGAAGCGGATCGAAGCGAAACGGTTGTATT
>Ga0209588_1000028_pt1 | contig 80097 bp, 65 predicted proteins | sample Rivendell_Oct201_10_FD_188351 | JGI IMG/M metagenome (GOLD analysis project Ga0209588, IMG submission 188351) | Vadose zone soil microbial communities from the Eel River Critical Zone Observatory, Northern California, USA -... | ecosystem: Host-associated > Plants > Roots > Rhizosphere > Soil ...
GGGCACAGGGGAGAAAAGTATCCCGGTCCGGATCATCGCTCTTGGCGACCAGGCGCAGATCATCGACCAATCGCACTGCGGTGGATGCACGGACATCCGCCGCGAGAGCGGCAAGGTGGCCGCGAAGAATGTCCGTGGCACTGACATCGAGCCGACCCACAAGGAGCTTCAAGCCCGCTTCGAGCCGACCCGCGACTGGGGTTGGGATCTGCTGTTCTTTCCCCAGCTCACATACGACACCAGCCGCGGTCTGGTGGCGGGCGCGCTCGGCGTATTCACTAGTTACGGGTTCGAGCTCGAGCCCTTCTCTAATCAGACAAGGTTCGGCGCTGCATACTCGACCGGGACGAGCCAACCCCGGGTCGACTTGGCAACCAAGTTCCGCACCGGGTCGCCCCTCAGCATTCTCGGGTTCATCAGTTATTCGGGCATGGACCAGGTGTTTTTCTTCGGACTCGGCAACCAAACCCCTCGAATTCAGCAGCTCGACAACGCCGGGTTCTATCAGACTACGCAAAAGAGGTTCATCCTCCACCCGCTGCTCGACGTCGAGATAGCTGGCCCGTTCCACGCGAGTGTAGGCGGGCTGTTTGAGCACGTGTCCAACGTGGATCGCAATACCCTTGCGGCCCAGACGCCAGGCTTCCGGGCGACGAGCCTGATGGCGGTGGAGACGAACCTTGCTTTAGATGTGACCCAGACGAGGTCCTTGGTGCCTCGGGGTTTCAAGGCCTCCGTGTTCGGGCGCTACTACCCAAGCGTGCTGGACCTGAATTCCGATTTCTTGAAGGTGCGCGGCTCGGCGGCCTACTTTCTCCCCTTCCGTTTGCTCACCGATATTCTGCTCGGGGTGCAGGTCGCCGGGGAGAAGAACTGGGGTACCTATCCTCCGTTTGAAGCAGCGTTCCTCGGCGGCATTCCAGGTGCGGTGGGTCTGGATCCGGGAACGTTCACGGGGAACCTTCTACGTGGCTACGACCTGAACCGATTCGCGGGCGACGCGTCTCTGGTCGGCAATGTGGATCTCCGGATTGCGATCGGTAGTTGGAACAGTGTTCTTCCGATCCGCTACGGCCTGCTTGGGGTCTTCGACATCGGGCGCGTGTTCTTCACCCCTGAGTCGTCGACAAAGTGGCACAAAGATGGTGGCGGCGGGCTTTGGGCCACGATTCTGCTTGCTGTCCCGGGCTACCGAATCGTCTCCACTTTGAACGGAGTGGTGGTCGCGTCTGAGGACCGAACCAGTTTTACTTTGTATTCGGGGCTCAGCTTTTGAACTTTCTTGTGCAAACTCGTCGCTCGTGGTGGGCCCTCGTCGCAGGGGCTCTTCTCGTTACCTATTCCGCAAGAAGTTGGGCCGAATCGGATGCGCAGCCGGATTTCTATTCCCTTAAGGACTGGGCTCCGGTGCACACGTGGGAGTACTTCGTGATCCCCGCCGGCAATGCCGCGCCGTTGACGATCACTCTGATTGTCCATCCACCGACCAGATGGCGCGGAGGCATTCTTTTTGATGACTGGGTGAAAAGGGGACTTTCCCTGCATTGCGAAGCGGCGCGGACCCACGCGGGGACGGCGAGCACAATCCTCACCGTTACGCTTGGGCTTGTCCCTCCCCTGCTCGACGCAGGGCTGCTCACCGGATGGATTCACCACAGAACTGATTTGGCCTGGCAAGCCCACTCGAGTGGAGCAAGCATCGCTGCAATTTATTCCGGTCCTGCGCTCCGATTTTCTCGGCCTGTCCTTGGCGGGAGACTTTTAGGCACACCCGTCGAGTTGATCGATTTCGTTCGGCTCAGCCGCGTGCCGGTGACCCCAGGCGCACAGTTGGGCAATCAGCGGTTGCAGCTCACTCCGAGCTTGGTCGCCGAGTATTCCACACGCGGTGGTACTTGCTTGAAGATCTCCCGGCGCACGATGCCGTGCTCCTCCATCTCGCGCAGCTGCTGGATCAGCACCTTCTGACTGGTTCTAGGCATTAACCGCCTGAGTTCAGAAAGCCGCTTAGGTCGTTCGAAGAGGTGATGAGGGATCACCGCCTTCCACCGGCCTCCGATGACTTTGAGCGCGCGTTCGACGGGTAGCGAGGGCAGGCTCTTGAATTGATGCGCCACGGTAACCTCCAGGTGACTATGTCGCAAAGGAGTGTGTAGTCCCCGCAACCCGCCCGCGCACATCTCACTGCTCGAACTCAATCCAACTGGAAGGCAGGAACACGTGCTGGATCTCAAGAGCGAGGGTAAGCGAGCGCTGGTCACGGGAAGTAGCAGTTGCATTGGCGAGGCGATTGCGCGGATGTTGGCACGCGAAGGCGCGACCGTGGTGGCACGGCCGACGAAATGGCGGCGGCCGTTGCGTTCCTGGCAAGCCCCCTCACGAATTTCATCACCCGCGCCAACCTGCGGGTCGACGGTGGATACGTCACCAGGATCAATTGACTACCCGCCTCGGCGCTCGTTAGTTCAGGACACAAGTCTTGTTCCGAAGGGACGACAATCTGATTGCCTCCATGTTCATCCAAGCACGAGGAGACCGTAAGCATGGAGTACAGAAATTTGGGGGCATCGGGATTGAAAGTTCCGGTCTTGAGTTTTGGCGCGGGCACTTTCGGCGGCAAAGGGCGCTTGTTCAGTGCGTGGGGTAACACCGATGCGATCGAAGCGCGGCGACTGATCGACATCTGTCTGGACGTGGGCGTCAAGATGTTTGATACCGCGGACGTGTACTCGGACGGCGCCTCGGAGGAGCTGCTAGGCCAAGCAATCAAGGGTAAGCGCGACCGTGTCCTAGTCTCCACCAAGACAGGCCTGCCGACGGGCGATGGACCCAACGACGCTGGATACTCGCGCTCACGTCTGATTCGCGCCTGCGAGGCGGCGCTGCGGCGGCTGGGAACCGATTACGTCGATCTGTTTCAGCTCCACGCCTTCGACGCTGCGACCCCGATCGAGGTCGTACTCGTCACGCTCGATGACCTCGTGCGCTCGGGCAAAATCCGTTATGTCGGGGTCTCCAATTTTTCGGGCTGGCAGCTTATGAAGTCGCTCGCGATCGCGGAGAGATACGCTTACCCCCGCTACGTTGCGAACCAAGTCTACTACTCGTTGATCGGTCGCGACTATGAGTGGGAGCTGATGCCGCTAGGCCTCGATCAAGGAGTGGGGGCGGTCGTCTGGAGCCCCTTGGGTTGGGGCCGATTGACCGGTAAGCTTCGCCGTCGCCAGCCATTGCCGCAGGTCAGCCGTCTTCACGCGACCGCCGAGTTCGGGCCGCAGGTTGCGGACGAGCACCTCTTCCGCGTGGTTGATGCGCTCGATCAGGTGGCGAAGGAAACCGGCAGAACGATTCCGCAGGTCGCTATCAACTGGCTGCTGCAGCGACCGAGCGTGTCCACCGTAATCCTCGGTGCGCGCAATGAGGAGCAGCTCCGCGAGAATCTGGGCGCGGTGGGTTGGAAACTCCGCCCCGAGCAAATGACCCATCTGAACGACGCCAGCGCAGTGACCGCGCCCTATCCATACTGGCCGTATCGTCGCCAGCCCGCATTCGCCCGCCTCAATCCGCCCATCATCTAAGGGGGCGTTGGGGGCGGTGTTGGAGTTTGCGATTTTGTGGTTTGGCGAAGTAGGTTTAGCGCGCGAGCAACAGGTCTAGGAGCGAGCGTGGCCGAAGTAGGCGTCACTACGATTGGCCGAAACGAGGGCGATCGGCTTCGTAGGTGTCTGCAGTCCGCGCTGCGGACGAATCCGTTGGTCATCTATGTGGACTCAGCTTCATCCGATCGGAGCGTGGAGACAGCCCGGGCCTTGGGAGTCTCAGTCGTCGAGACAGACCGTTCTACGCCGCTGGGCCCATCACGGGCACGAAACGCGGGCTTCGCGCGGCTTCTCGACTTGGACCCAACAATCAAGTTTATTCAGTTCGTTGACGGCGATTGCGAGCTGACGGAGGGTTGGATCGAGGCTGCTATTCGTCGGCTGCAAAGCGACCCTCAGATCGCGATTGTGTGCGGGCGGCTCCGAGAACGTTTTCCAACTGCGTCGATCTACAACCAGCTTTGCGAAATCGAATGGGACCAGCCGGTTGGCGAATCGCTCGCCTGCGGTGGGATCTTCATGATTAGAGTCGAAGCCTTTCGACAGGTCGGCGGGTTCGATCCGGAGGTTTTCGCTGGAGAGGACGCCGAGCTTTGCGTGCGGCTGCGTAGCAAAGGCTGGAAGGTTCTGCGCGTGGACTCCGAGATGGCCGTGCACGATGCAGCGATGACTCGGTTCGGACAATGGTGGCGGCGCGCAATTCGCTGCGGATACGCGTACGCACACGGGTCCAGCCTGCATGGCGGTTCTCCCGACCGTCACTACGTCCGCGACACGCGGCTGGTTTGGTTTTGGGGTTTTCTCGTTCCGGTGATCTCGGTTGGCGCTGCCTGGCCGTCTAGGGCTACCAGCTTGTTACTGCTACTCATCTATCCGGCCCAGTTTTGCCGGATGTATCGCCGTGGCCGGGCTCGTCCGCTCTCGCGCGCAACCGCGGCTGGGTATGCCCTCTCCTGCATTTTGTGCAGGTTCGCTCAGATCTACGGAGTGTGGAGATTTATGGTCGATCGCTTGCGCGGCGCCCCAATTCGATTGATCGAGCATCGATGACGACCTTGCGACTTTACGTGCGACGCAACATCAGCATTGCGCGCTCCACTTCTTGCGCGAAGGTTCGGTGATTGATGCACGAGTTCGCGCAGTACACACTCCTAAACTTGTTGCACACCACGGTCTGAGCGCGTCGTCGGTTCGCTTCCGGCCCGTACCAGATATCCCGCGCGCTGTTGAGCCGGACGTTACCGATCGGCGGATACAGCCAGCACACACTCACATCACCGTTCGCACGAATGTGGTAATCGCGCATTCCAACCCGACAAGGCGAAAGGCCGTGTTGCACCGGCCTCCGGGCGAAGTGATCGGGAAACGATCGGAGCTTTGCTTCGCTGGTCTCGATCGGTGCCCCCGCTCTCTTCATCGCGACCAACCGATCCACCACTTGAGCAAGTCTTTCGAGATCTGCTAGCTGCTCGATCCAGAGGTGTGACTCCACTTCGGGAGTCCAAGGTTGCACCGGGCTAAAATCGATCGTCGTCGCCCCAATCTGCACCGTCCATTCGACCAGACTCGGCAACTCTCGATAATTGAGCAGATGCACTGTCGGCTTGATTCGAACAGGAAAGTCTTCTTCGTGCCGTTTTCTCTCGCGGAGCAACAGCCCGATTCCCTCGGTAATCTTGTCCAGCGAGCCCTGAACGCCTCGGGCATGATCGTGAATCTCTGCGCTCGCGGCGTCGACCGAGATATCGATGTTGGTCGGACCTGCGCCGATCACCGCCTCAATGGTCGCGGGCGAAAAGGCGGATCCATTGGTGATCACTCCCCATCCGATCCCATGCTGGTGGCAGTACCGCAACAGATCGAGGAAGCCTTTCTTTACAAACGGCTCTCCACCGGCGAATTGAATGACATAGTCGCCGATGAAGTCCTTCAAACTTTGGAGTGCCTGGCACCACTCGGGAATGGTGATCTCCACATATACTGATTTTCGCCAACAATCACAGTAGAGACATTTGTAGTTGCATCGTTCATTAACGAAACCTTGAATCGCCAGAGGCTTCGTGGTGTCAACTCCCGCCTTCAAATAGATCGCCTCTGAGAGTGCGTGCGCACCATGCCTAATGGCCGCGTGGGCGAGGGTGCTTAACTTCATGGCTCCTCCACGGGCGGATCTCGCCTCCCGCCTCAGTTAAGAATTTGATCGCGATGTCTTGAGATAAAGTCTTGGTAGGTGACAAACCGAAAGTCGGTGGTCAGTCGGCGAATCTTTCGCTCGACGGTGGTGAGGTTGACGTAGGATTTGAATCTTCTCGAGAAACCCATTCTCAAACGCGGGTGACTGGGATCGATCTCTCGAGGGTGAATGTAAAAGAGAACCGGCCGACCCTCCCGCAGCACCCGATCCGCCATCCTACGGATCAACGGATATGGTGCGAGCCGCAGATACCCACCGCCAAAGAAGCAAAGGCGGGTGCCCATCACTCGCTGGACGGTGATTGGAAACTCCAACAACCTGCCACTGCTGGTATGTATTACGTGAGGACCCAGCTTCTCGGTCTTCAGTCCTCCGTGAGCGCGAGAGGCTGGAAATACCGACGAGTCGTAGGCGTAACCCGCCTCAATGACCTTCTCGAAGAACCAGGGCGTCTCTCGCCTCACCGAAAAGCCTGCAGCCCGATAACCCAAAGCGGGCTTGCCGACGATCGCCTCGAGGATCGCTTTCGAGATGCGCAAGTCTTCCAGAAACTCATCGGGAGTCATGCACCAAGCCAAGCGATGGGCATATCCATGGGAGGCGATCTCGTGACCCCTGCGGCACGCCTCGGCAACCAGCCGCGGAAATCGTTTGGCAACCCACCCGAGAAAAAAACACGTCGCTTGAATACTCTCCTCTGAGAGCAAATCCATCAGTTTTAGAAAGTTGCTCTCCACAAAAGAGGGTAGGGCGTCCCAGCAATGCAAATCCGGCGTGCTCGGAAGCTCCAAGATGTGGAACCAGTCCTCGACATCAACGGAGAGAATGCACTGCTTACGATTCTCGGAAAGCCGAGTGCTCATCGCCCACCCCGTCCGAGCAGAACTAACTTGATCGTCTTGAAGAGAATCAAAAGGTCGAGGCCGAGCGAACCATTTTTGATGTAAAAGAGATCGTAAGCGAGCTTTTCCTGGTTGTCTTCAATCGTGACACAATAGCCTCGATTGACCTGGGCCCAGCCGGTTGCGCCCGGTTTGACCAACCAACGTTGTCGGTAGTGCGGAATTCTTTCCGCGAGCTGCCGCTCTTGATTGGGAACGAATGGGCGCGGTCCGACGAAGCCCATCTCACCACGGAGAATGTTAAACAGTTGGGGCAACTCATCGATCCGCGCGCGCCGCAGAAACCGGCCCACGCGCGTGCAGCGCCGGTCGGCGATTTCCGCCGGCCGACAGTTGTCATCCGTGTCTGCCCCGTCCACCATCGTACGGAACTTGTAAAGAGTGAAAACCTTGCCATGCTGGCCAACCCGCCTCTGTCGAAAGATCACTGGCCCTGCCGAATCGAGGCGAATCGCTAGCGCGATCAGCGCCATCACCGGCAATGTCAGCAGCAGGGCAAGCGCGGAGAAAACCAGCGGACCGACCCGCTCATAGATGAACCGCGGCCGAGCGCCCAGACCGTCAGAAAAGATCAGGCAGCTCGATCGGAAACAGCGGATTGGAATCTTTCCGGTAATCGCCTCGTAGAGCTCGGCTCCGTCCTGGATCGTCACTCCGCGGCTCCTCAGTTTTAGCAAGGCTTCCAGCGGCAAGTTTCCTCGCCAATCATTCATCGCCACGATCACGCTGTCTGGTTGGCAATTGAGGGCGCAGCGGCGGAACGCCTCGCCATTCAGCCGCCCCACTACCCGGACACCCAAATCCAAACGCGAGGCGAACTCCATTTTTAGCGATTCGGCGAGCGGCCCGTCGCCGAGGATCAGGGCCCGCTTGGCGAATCGTGGCAAAGTGGTGAGAGCCAGGAACAGATGCCGCCCGAGCAAAAGGAGGACCGCCACCAGAATGAAGCCGAGCAGAAAAATCCCACGACCGACGTGGAGGGGCGGATACAGATAATAGACAATCGCGAGGAATAGGTAGGTCGTACCCAGCACCTGGACCATGCGCGCAATCACGACGCGCCGATTACTCAAGATCGCGGAGTCGTAGAGATCGAAATAGTAGATACAGGTAACAAAGGCTGCTGATATCACCAAAATCTTGAACAACCCACGCTGATGACTGAGCATGAAATTGGCATTGGTTGCGCCCATCAGCGCAATCGCCGCCACCACGAACGCAAGGGTCACCAGGAACGCTTCGGATATCCCGAGAAGGAAGGTGCGCCTGGGAAAATGGGCGTGCAGCAGGTGGATCAAGCAGGCACCTCCGCTCACACTTGTTGCGCTCGACTCCCCTCGACTCGAGCTCTCAGGCTGGCCCAGACCATCCCGCGGCGCGGCTGTTTGTCGTCATACTCCACGAATGATGTCAAGGGATTTCACGGCCTAACTTCAACTAGTCCCCAGTGAATCAAAATTACGACGGGGTCCGGTTGAGCGAAGTCGATTGACGGTGGTCTTGCGAAGCGCTAGCGGCCAATGACTCATGGGACTCTACAAACGCGTGCTGGAGGAGCTCAGCCGCAAGTCGCGGGAACAGAAGTTTGCTTTATTCAGCGCTATTTTTAAACCCCGATTGGAAGATCGCATTCTCGACATTGGAGCGAGTGGCCGAACCTTTCCTCCATATACCTTTGAGGACTTCTACCCTTATCCCGAGCAGATCGTCGGAGCTGGAATTGCGCTCGAGGACGTCAAGGCTGCGAAGCGGATTTATCCCCGGTCGCGGTACGTAACATGCGACGGATGCGACCTTCCATTCCCCGACAAGAGCTTCGAAATCGTCTTCTCCAACGCGGTCCTAGAACACGTTGTTGGCGCGGGACGGCAGGAAAAATTTGCTCGCGAGGTCATGCGAGTGGGTAAGAGCTGGTTCGTGACTACACCCAACTATTGGTTTCCCTTTGAGAGCCACTCGTATTTGTTATTTTATCAGTTTCTCCCGCTGGGACTGCAGCGGCGCCACCACCAGCTCTTCGGCAAGCTGGCCGACGGACGGGCGCAGGACATCGAACTTCTTTCGGCGACTCGCCTGCAAAGGCTTTTTCCGAGCAGTTCGATCGCGAGACTGCGAGTTACTTTCTGGCCGGAGACACTGGTGGCTTACTTCGCTCGCGCGAGCCGAGTTCGACAACGGTTTCCGTGAAACCCTCCGCCGTTCAGCCTGCGGGTTTCGACGCTTTGCCTGAAGGCTTCACCCGCTCCCAGGTCAGCTCAAATGTTTGCATCGTTCCGCCCCTGGACAGCGGTGGAGTCGCGATCGAAAGTCGGTCCCCCTGGATCTTGACGGTACGCGATTGGTCGCTGCCCACCCAGTTTGGAATCGAGGCGACCTCGACGTGGTGAACCACCTTGTCACCGCTGAAAGTGTACGTCCCGGCATAGGCCGTCATGGTCGAAAAAGCTTGGGCTCTTTCTTCGATCGGCGCCGCCACGCGATCGTTGACGGAGAGCGGCTTTCGGCCATCTTCGGTGATGATCACCATCATCCGCCCGTCAGCTCCATAAGTGATGAATCCTTTCGGATGCTCACCGTAAACAGTTTTGTTCACATCGCCCTGGTCCGTTTTCGAGACAACCGACACGAGCTTCCAGGTACCAACGAGTTTGTTCTTGCTCTCAGCGACTGCACCGGTTGGCAAGGACAGCGCGGACGCGAGCACTGCGAACACAAGAATTCTTCTCATTTTCCCTCCTCGATGCGAACAGAGTAGAGCCTCGAACAGGCCCCGTCAGGGACCTCACTCCCGGAGCTCAATTCTGTCAAGCGGCGTGTGCCTCTTGCGCGTGCCGTTCAGGCATGAGCGGCCTGATGAGCCGCAGGCGGCCAACGTTGCGATTGTGAGGAGCATGGCTGCTGTTTTCGCGAGCGCCTCCTCAGGGCACCCAAACATGGAACGCTACATGGCCGTGAGGCGAGGTGGCGAGGAGCTCGGAGCACTCCTCATAGAGATGGAATCGGACTGTCCATTGGTAAGGTTGGTCGAAGCGAATTGGGCCAATCTTGTAAGTACCGGCCGGCCCTTCCGTGCTCCTTTGGTTCGAATTGGGTGCGGGATGAGTGTTGGAAAGGAAGACCTCCAGCGAGGTCTTCGCGCCAGTGGCGGGCATGCCGTCGATTTTGCGCGTCGCGATAGCGGTGAAGGTAACGTCTTGATTTTCGTAAATCGGCGTGACTGAGAAATTCACATGATACTTGCAGTCATCGTCATCCGCCTCGGTGTTGTAGTTGGTCGGTCCGTAGTTGACGGTAACCGTCCCGCCGTCGGGGTGACAGTCGCTCACGTCGGTCGGTTGCACGATGGTGCCGCCATCGGGCAGGGCGCAGTGTCTGTCGAGGGCGCCCACGATCGTCCCTCCCGGGGTGCCGTTGTTAGAGCTGCAAGCAGCTGCAACCGCAAGGGCTGCCAGTAGAATCGCTGCAGCAGTGATGAGCTTCATGGCCTCCTCCAAGTGACAATTTCCGTATTGTTCGAGTTCACTCAGCCTGTCAAGCTGGATGAGAACAGGCATTACTGTTTTTGAAGTATGTAATTGATGAGCAAGTATGTAATGAGTTCATGGTCCTTGAGTATCAGCGGCTCGATGAAGCGCACCCGGCAAAATGCGCTTAGCACCGTGAACGCGTCGGTGCCGGGAATTTATCCGCCAGCACGTTCAGATTTGTGGTGGTGACGCAGAAGAACAGCGCACCCGTCGTCCGGTCGCGGTAGGCTTGTGGCCCTGTTTCAGATTTTGGTTCGAAGAGCTGTAGCTTGATGTTCGGTTTACAAGATCGGGATTCGGACCGGTCTCTTCTCGCTCGGCCGCGGCGACGGGACATTCGAGGCAGCGCAGAACCATGACACCGAGCAGGGTTCGGCAGCGATTGCGGTGGGCGACTTTAACGGTGATGCAATACCGGATGTGGTGGTGACGCGCGGCCAAGGCGGGGGCGGTCGCCACAACTCAGTGCTGGTGTTCCTGGGAAATGGCGATGGGACATTTCAGCCGCCCGTTTTCCCGGGGGAATCTACAATCCGTTCCAACTCGTGGTGGCCGATCTGAATGGCGACGGAAAGCAGGATCCGGTGATCGGAAACGCTCTTGCGAACAGCCTCTCAGTGCTGCTGGGTGATGGGGATAGGCGGTTCGAGCGGGCACTGACCTTTGCTACCGGCAATAACCCGAAACTCGATCGCCATCGGCGACTTCAACCACGACGGCAAGCCGGATCAGGCCACAGCCAACATTCCGACCGATATCGGCACCTACTCCATATCGGTCCTGATCAATGACACACGTTGAAGACCGCGCTGTACGCCTCGGCAGCCAGAGGGGGCAGAATGGGGATTCTGCCGCAAGCCTTGATCCAAACGGAGGCTGATCGGCGGCCACCCGTGTTCGAGCGCCCGAGCGGCAGAATAGGATTCTGGGGCAGAATGATCATTCTGCTCCCCCCTGCGGCGTGACATCTTTCGGTCCTTCTAACTTCGATTCGCTGCTGGATTCGGCTTGCCTCCGTGACATCTTTCGCAACTGCCTCAAAAATTCGAGTTCGAATTTACGGTCCTTTTCCAGTTACGCTGCACGTGCATAAGCGTTCTGCACAGCTATTTGTTGTCTTGAGACATAGGGCATTACCGAGCCACGGAAGTCATGTTTGGTAGATTTGCTGCTATCGACCAAGTTGTTGATCGCACTCAGATATTGTCCGATTGGCGCCCCAATCCTGTCTTGAGACAAGATTTCGAGTCCAGCAGGGTTCCGGACCGAAAGCTCAGACTGATAGGAGTACGGCGCGGGTAGGCGCGCCTGTGGCCCTCGCGATCGCTGCGCAATAGAGGTGGAGCTGGGCGGCGTATTGCGGTTGGTCTTCCACCCGTGAATCGGTTTTGAAGTCCACCACCGTCCATATGGCGCCGGACGGAAGCTCTTCACGGAAGGCAAGATCCACAATGCCTTCCACCACCGTGCCGTCGGGCAAACGATGAAGCACGGCCGTGTCACGGCGGCAGTCCGCGCTCAGTGCAGCGCGGCAGAGCAGCGGATGTTGCAGGGCGGCGGATGCGGCGCGCGCGGCGGTGTGCACCTCTTCTTCGGTTGCGCCCACCAGCCGAGCCTGCGCTTCGGCGACTCGACGGATTTCATCCACCCCGGCGCGCAGGTCGACCTCGCCCAGCACCGCGTGCACCAAGGTGCCGAAGCGCTTTCCTCTTGGGCGCGTGGCTTCTCGCGCCTCGACACTCATGAACTCCACCGCTTCGTGCCGCGAGGCGTCGGCGGCCAGTGCAGTGGCAGTCGCGACCCGTGTCGACGGCACCGATCCCGACTCCAGCACCCGCACCCGGCGCGACTGCCAGTACGCTTGCGCCCGCGCCGACTCCTGCGCGACCTCCCGGGACTGATCGTCCCCGACCAGGAGGTCCTCCTCGCGCAGGCCACCCGCGGGCTCGAGGCCGAGGTCCAACACGTGCGGATCCCACCAGACTACCTGGTGCGCGCCAGCCTGCGCCAGGTGCTGACCAGGCGAGACGGCAACAGGCTCCCAATGGTTCTCCGGACGATCGAGCACCGAGTCGTTCGAGCGAAACTCGGGACAACCCGGCGCGGGGACGCTCTTTTGCCGGTGAATCGGCTGTGGATAGATGACCGGCGTGAGCGCCTCGAGCCAGCCCTCGGGTTGGCCATCTCCTTGCGCCGGGACCACCAGCAAGTCTCGCGCTCGGGTCGCGGCAACGTATGCGACGCGCAGAATTTCCTCGCGATCCCGCTCGAGCGCGGCCTGACGGTTCTGCAGCAGATCGGCGGGTACGCAGCCGGCAAGCGGCATCGCCCAGAGCCGCCGCTCTGGCTCGATGAACCGACTTGGCTTGCGCGGCACCGCCCGGGCGGTGGGATCGCAAAGGATCACCACCGGAAATTCGAGTCCCTTGGCCCTGTGGACGGTCATCACCCGAACGCCTTCGGTGCCCTCTTCGACGACTGGAGCCTCGGCTGCGTCATCCCGCTCGGCGTCTTCGGCGAGCTGCTCGACGAACGCCCGGAACGAGCTGGCTCCCGCCGCTTCGAATCGTCGCGCAAGCTCGACAACCCGAAGCACGTTCGCCAACGCCTGCTCACCGGTGGGCCAGATCGCGAGTCCCGCATGAGCGCGCGTCGCTTGCAAAAGCATCGTGAGCGTCTGTGCGATCGGCCGACGGTTGCGCCGCAAGTGCAACTGCCCCAGCACGGAAAGGGCGTCCACCACTTCGCGCTCCAGCGGCGAGAGCGCTTCGAGCTCGAATCGACGCAGTGGATACAGGCGGCCCTGGCGCTGACGAAAAAGCAGCAACGCATCGTCGCCCACCGCGAACAAGGGACCGCGCAGGGTCGCGAACACCGACAATTCGTCATCCGGCCATTCGATCGCTTGCGCCGCGTTGCGGATCGCGAGCACCTCTTCGCGCGAGTGATAGGAGCGGCCGCCGACCAGGACGTGGGGGATCCGGCGCGCCTCGAGCGCCCGGACGTACGGGCGCGTGACGTCCCCATCCCAGTTCCTCATCCGTTTGAAGAGCAGGCACACGTGACGCGCCTCGAGCGGAACTTGCCGGACTCCTTCGTCGCGCTCGGTGACCTTCCAACCACTCCGGTTGATCAGAAAGTCGATGAACGCCGCAACCGCGTCGGGATACGACTCCTCGATCTTCTCATGCACAATCCTGCCCCATGTGCTGTACAAGCGCGGGGCGGGAAGGGCGATCACCTGCGGTCTTCCTTCCGGCGGAGCCCGGAAGCGATCCAAGGGCACATAGGTCGCCTGCGTGCCTCCGGTCATGCGCGGCGCGAAAGCGGCATTGACCGCTTCTTGGATTCCCGGCACCGACCGGAAGCTGGTGGTCAGATGCACCATCTCCGCGCCGCGCGCGAGCAAGACTCCTTTCACTTCCTCGTAAAGAGCGATGTCCGCCCGGCGGAACCGGTAGATCGACTGTTTGGGGTCGCCGACCAGAAACAGCTTTCCGGCGATCGGGCGTGCTTGGCGCCAATCGGCTTCCGCAGAGTTATTCGCCGCGAGCAGCAAGAGAATCTCCGCTTGCAACGGATCGGTATCCTGGAACTCGTCCACCAGGACGTGGGTGAAGCGCTGCTGCAGCTCCTGCCGAACCTTGGGCTGGTCGCGAACCAGATCCCGGGCGCGCAGAAGCAGATCGAGAAAGTCGAGGCAGCCCGACTGGAGCTTCAGCTCCTCATATGCGGCGCAGAGCGGGCGCAGCTCCTCACGCAGCGCCGCAGCGAGATCCGCGTCGCACTGCTCGAGAAACGCGTCGAGATCGGCTTTGACCGCGTCCCGCAGCGCCGCGACGCTCTTGCGTTCCAAACCATCGGCGAGCCACTTGCCTCTGCCCGGGCCCTTGTTCCAGATGGCATAGCGATGCGACAGATCGCACAGCTCCGCCTCGAGCCCGTCCTCATCTCGCGAGCGCACGCCTTCTCGCCGGCGCAGGTCGTCCAACCAGTTTCTAAGCTCCCCGAGCGATTGGGCCAGCTTGTCTTGCCCATCCTGCACGCGCGAGGCGAATTCGGCGAGCTCGCCAAGCCGCTCCACCGTCCGGGCGATGCCCGCGGACCTGTCGAAGGGCGGCCGGCTCCACGGCGCATCGAAGTCCCGGTGCTCCAAGAGATCAAGCCCGGCGCGCTTGAGTTGCTCGCGAGGCGCGAGATCCTTTCCCCGGACCCGTCGCCTCAGAAATCGACGTACCCCCTCTGGGGGATCGCCGAGAACCCGCTGGAACCAGGCGTCAAATGCCTGCCCGAAGAGCTGGTTCCGGGACTCATCAGCGACGATCTCGAAGACCGGGTCCACACGCGCTTCCACGGGCCATTCGCGCAACAGATCCGCGCAGAACGAGTGAATGGTCCCAATTGGGGCGACCTCCAGCTTGGCCAGAGCGGCGGTCAGCCGATCGCGCTCCTCGATCGACGCACCCTTGCGCGCTTTCTCCAGCTCGGTGCGCAGGCGCAGCTTCATCTCGCCTGCCGCGAATTCGGTAAAGGTGACTGCGAGAATGCGCTCTAGCGACGAGTGCCCTCGCTGAATCAGCGCGAGGATGCGCTCGATCAACTCGGTGGTCTTTCCGGTTCCGGCCGCCGCCTCGACGATCAGGGTTGCGGCGAGATCCCCTCGGATCCGTGCTCGCGCCGGCTGATCGGAGAGTCGGGTCATGGCATGTCCCGAAGCTTCCGGAGCGCTTGCAGTCGCTCTTGCGGCTTACGGCCAACGCGGCGCTCCTCATTGGGTCCGCAGACGGGTAGGAAGTCGCAGTACTTGCACTCTCCCTTGTTGGGAGCGGCGGGAAGGAACCCTGTGGCGATTGCCTCTTCGAGCGTTTTGCTCAGCTCGCGGACGCGGCTTTGAGCCTGCTCATCAAGCGGCACTTCGATCGCAGTAAAGCCGCCGACGAACGTGCAGTAGTAGAGCCGACCGCCGTGCACGTGCCTCTCGGGAAACAGCTTGCGCAACACCAGGGCGTAGAGCGCCGGCTGGAGTACCGCGCCTCCGCCGATCACCACGCCTGGATTGGCGCGTTGCCTGCCACTCTTATGATCGGTCGCTCGCAAACTCCCGTCCCGACTCCGCTCGACCAGGTCGATCGATCCGCGCAGCTGCAGTCCCTCCTCGATCACCACCGGTTCTTTGGTGCTGTGCGGATCATGCTCGGTGAGGTCGGGCAAGCCGAAGGAAAGCTCGAAGTGCGATGGCGTCCATTCGGAGTCCTGGGCCAGGCGACGGAGCCATTCGCGCAGATCCGCTGCCAATCCGGCGATCGAATCGTCCCAGATCCGCGGGATTGCCGGACTCAGCTCGTCCTCCCAACGCGCAGCAACGCGCTGGAGGATCGTCTCCAGCCGCGCCCGCGCCTCGTCCAATCCGCTTTCAGTCAACGGCAATGCGCCGGCCTGCTGAAGCTCGCGCAAGAGCTCGAACTGAACCTCGTGCAAGAGCGAGCCGCGCGAGAGCGGGTCGATCTCATCGATCGCTTCCGGCACCTCGCGCGGCGAAAGCCGATGCACGGCTCGGAGTAGAAATCGGTACGGACAGGCCGCGTAGTCTTGCAGCGCGGTGGGCGAGAAGGAGCGCAGGGACGGAACGTGCTCGGCGATTGCGGCCTGGGTGATTGCGGCGCGTGCCTTATCCGAAGGATCGACGACAAACCCGTCTGCCGGAGTCCAGCGCCTGCGCCAACGCCGAGCCCGAGCCCGCAGCGCGCGCGCCAGGTGTGGGTTGGTGCTGAGCAAGTAGTGCCCGGTGCCGCGCCGGTCGCCGTCGGGCGCATGGAACGCCCGCTCGAGCAGCGACAGATCGTGCTCCGCCTCGTCGATCGCCTGCGACGGATCCGCGGGCGCGGGCCAACCAATGCGCGCCGCACCGACCTGCTCGGCCCGGCGCATCAGCTCAGAAAAACCGGGCAGCGTTCCCTCCGCCGCGCGTAGCACTTCGAGCCCATAGAAGGAGGGGACCCGAGCTCGCGCCTGCTGCGCGTCGATCCGAGGCCAGGAGAGCACCAGCTTGCGGCGCGCGGCCCCCGCAGCGAGCCGAAGCGCAAGCCGCTCGGCCAGAACGCGGTCATCGCTTGTCTCGAGCCCTGTGAGCGCACCGCGCTCGCGATCTCGAAGCAGCGGATCCTGCACCACCTTCTGCGGAAAGAGCCGCTCGGCCAATGCGGGGATGAACACCACGTCGAAGGACATCCCGCGTGCCGCCTGCACAGGCGCGATAAATACTTTCCCGTAGCGATTTCCGGCTGCGGGATGCGCGAGCTCCGTCAAGCGCTGCCCCAGGACGAGGCGAACCTCGTCCAAGCTCGCGGGTCCGACCGGCGCCATCGGCGCTAGCTCGGCGAGCACCGAGAGGATCCGCGCCGGCTCGCGCACCGTCTGGGTTGCCAGGGCGGAGAGATCGTCGAGCCACTTGCCCCAGGTCGCTTCCGGCTTGAACGTTCGCAGCCTATCCAGCAGCGGCAGCGCAAAGTCCCGCAGCGCCTGAAGGTCGTCCAGATCGCGCCGCACGCGGGCGGTCCGCGCCTCGTCGTCCTTGAGCGCCTCGAGCTGTGCGCGCAGCTCGCGTTCGAGCCCAGCGAGCCGCCGCTCCCATCGCTCTCGGCCGCCGATCACCGCCGCGTCGAGCAGCATCTTCTCCCAACGCCACGGCGCGCGCAGGGAGCCGGCGACGACTGGCGCATCCGTTTGGCGGGGTAGGGAGGCAGATTCAGCGAAAGGCGCATCGCTCGACGGAGGGGACAGCTCGGTGTCGGGGGGCACCCAGCGATCGCCTCGAGGAAGCGGAGGAGGGGGAGCACCCTCGACAGCCTCGGGCACTTCTCCCAGCGAGAGGTACTCGGCGAACCTGCGAGCGGAGAGTCCTTCGGCGGCGCAGGCGAGCAGGGCAAGGAAGGCGCGGCCGGCGGGATCGGGCCGCACCGTGCCCTGGGCGAAGTGCACGGGAATGCCAGCGCGGGAGAAAGCCTCCTCGAGCAGCGCTCGATAGTGGCCCGGCGCCCGCAAAAGCACCGCGATCCGGTCGAACGGCACGCCCTGCTCCGCTTCGTTGCGTGCCAGGCGCGCAATTTCGACGCATTCGCGGCTCTCGCCCGGCGCGGACAGGATGTTCACGTCAGCCCCGGCCGTTGCGGGCGGTGCGATGCCCTCGACGAAGAGGTATTTCTGCACGCGCGCGAGCGAACAATCCTCTGGGTCGTCGAGCGATTGCACCGCCGCGTCCAGCGCCCGGGAAAGGTTTTTGATCGACCGCTCGTCGCCCCCGGGCGCGGTTGCGAACACCGGGCCCGACAGTCGAGCGACAAGCTGCGCCTCGAGCTCCGTTTGGAGCGGCACATCGAGCAGCAAGGCAGGACGCGCCAGCAACGGATGCGCGTCGCCCTCGATCGCGAGGCGAAAAACCTGCGCGCGGTCCGCAAGATTTGCACGCGCGAGGTCGGCTTCATACGCCTTGAGAAGCCGACCCAGGTCGCCGCCAGGCCGAGCCGCGGCCAGCCGCAATTCCTGCAGCGTGCGCGCTAGCGCCCGTGCGAGCCCCGGCTGCTTCCAAACCGGCTGGAAGCGCCCCAACTCGCCCTTCCCGCCCAACTGATGCACAAGCCGTGCGCAAACGGCCTCTACTCCGAGTGGACTCAAAGGCGAAAGCCCTTGCTCCCTCAGCGCCTTACCTGCCGCGAGCGCCGCCAGCCGCCCGAAAGTGATCCGCTCCCATCCAAATGCCGCCGGTACCCGGGTAGCGACCTCACGAAGTAGCTCCGAAGCCGCGTCAAGGGTTGCGCCCACCACCAGCAACCGCTCCGACGTCGGGCGCTGGGCGAGCCACTCAGCGGCGCGCCGCAATCGGGCAGATGCGCTGCATGACGTCACCAGTGTTCTGGCAGGGGACTTCACATCGGAACCCTACGCCATTCCGCCGACGGCGCGGTCAAGTTGGCGATCTTCTGCTCAACCTCAGGCAGCGCGATGAGCAAAACCTGAGCAGTTCGACAGGTCTACCGCGCAAACTCGCGTGAAGCGGACATTTGCCACGGCTCAAGTCCTGGCATGACCGTTGCTGTACGACTGTGTGGTTGCCAACAAAAAGGAGCAGCGATGGCAAAGCGGCAAGCAGGGCACAGTCAAGCGACCAAGCAAGCTTCTCAAAACGGTGGCTGGCGGAGCGCGGAAGTGAAGGACGATTCGAAGATTTTCATGGCCACCTGGGAAATTGCGGACGCCATGGAGCTGGTCGATGCCGAACATCATCCGGCCTCTCGGGTCGGGACGTCCGGCGACCCTGCACAGGCAGCTTAAGCAACGGCTCAATCATGGGAACGCGTTTCGGAATCGTGGCGGCACGAGCGGGATGGCGGCAGTTCATTGCCGCGCTCAGCGAACTGACCGGCAACTTCATCGCGCGTGGATCGGTGCAACTGCTTGACGTCTGCGACTTGAACGCCACAGACGATGGGGTCGTGGTGGTGGGCGGGGAACACGGCTCCAGCTCGTACCTTGTGGATACCTCGAAGATCCTCGCGACTGACTTTGACCTGCTTGCGGACCTCTCGCGTAGGCTCGGTTGCACTGTCGCCGGCTGCTGCGGGGAGGCTGCGAGTGGGTCCTACTATTGGATGCTCGCAGAGAACGGCGAGGTACGCCGGCTCTATGGAAATTGCAGGTCCACGATGCGCGAGCCATTTCAGATCGGCGCGCCCCTCGCGACGGAGGCCGTGGCTCCGTTGGAAGATCCCCACTGTGATGGTTTGATGCGTGCTTTGGAACACTCCGGATTCGAGTACTCCGCTTGGACCGCGCGAGGCTCGAAGACCGCATACCTCTATGCCGGCAAACGTCTCCCGGCGAAGGCAAAGGGTCCACTCAGAACGGCTTTTGACACCCACTCGAAACAAAAGCCGCGGGTGGTAAGCCGATTCCTCAAGGACGGTTCGGTCGCTTACGAATTCATCGGCGAACCGACCCGCCAACTCGCTCACGCGCAGCTCTGAGCCTGCGGCACGACAAGCCGCGGCGCGCAGCGTATAAGCGCGAAAATGACGAGTAGATATTTGTGGAGGCGGGCGGCGTTCGCATTCGCTTTATTCACGGGCTTCGCTGCCAGCCCGGCTCGTGCGAAAGACGCGGCGTTAGCGGGAATCGACGGGATCTATCCGGAGCTCGACGCTCTTTATCTCGATCTCCACCAGAATCCCGAGCTCTCGGGTCACGAGGAGAAGACCGCCGCGAAGCTTGCGGATCGGCTGCGGCGTCTCGGCTACGAGGTAACTACTGGCGTGGGCGGTCACGGCATCGTTGCGCTGATGCGTAACGGGAACGGACCCACGGTGATGCTCCGCGCGGACATGGACGCCCTTCCGATACAGGAAAAGACGGAGCTGCCTTATGCGAGCAAGATCACCGCGCCCGGGCCGACCGGTACCCTGGTGCCGGTGATGCACGCGTGCGGGCACGACGTGCATATGTCATCGCTCATCGGAGCGGCAACCTTGCTGGCAAGGATGAAAGATCGCTGGAGGGGAACCCTGATGTTGATCGGTCAGCCCGCCGAAGAAACCCTCTCAGGCGCTGAGGCAATGATCAAGGACGGGCTTTTCACGCGATTTCCCAAGCCAGCGTATGCAGTTGCGATCCACGATACGAACCTCTTGCCGGCAGGCACCGTGGGGTACACACCAGGCTTTACCCTTTCGAATCTCAACACGGTGTCGATTACCATCTATGGTCGCGGTGGGCATGGTGCGTATCCGCAGCGAAGCATCGATCCAATCGTGATCGCCGCAAGGACTATCCTGGCGCTGCAGACCATCGTCGCTCGCGAAAAGAACCCGCTCGATCCGGCGGTGGTGACGGTTGGCTCGATTCAGGGAGGCACCAAGGCGAACATCATTCCCGACGATGTGACCATGCTGCTCACCGTTCGTTCCTATAAGGAAGAAGTCCGCAAGCGCCTCCTCTCAGCAATCGAGCGCATTGCGAAAGCGGAAGCGGCGAGTGCGAACGCGCCTCAAGAGCCGACGATCAAAATTCTGGAAAGCGCGGCGGCGACCTACAACGATCCGGGGCTAACCACACGACTCGTGAAAGTTCTTTCCGCGGGATTGGGCCAGTCGAACATTCGCGAAAGACCCCCGGAGATGGGCTCCGAGGACTTCTCACTCTACGGCCAGTCCGGGATCCCGGCGGTGTTTCTCTGGCTCGGCGCCGTCGAGCCAAAGAAGTTCGAGCAAGCCAACGCGTCGGGTGCCACGTTGCCCGGGCCGCACTCATCGCTGTTCGCTCCCGAGCGCGAGCCCACGATCCGAACCGGCGTTTCGGTGTTGACCTTGTCAGCGCTGGACCTGCTCGGAAAGGACAACGCACGAACCTCTCGGTAGTTTCCAGGGGCGTGCTATATCTGCGGCGAGGAAACGATCCATGCTCAAGCCCGGCGATCAAGCTCCGGATTTCACCTGCAAAGATCACGAAGGAAAGACAGTGTCGCTGAGGGACTACAAAGGTAAGTCGCTCGTGCTCTGGTTTTTCCCTAAAGCCGATACCCCGGGTTGAACGATGGAGGGTTGCGGGTTCCGCGACCTCAAGGCTGAGTTCGAAAAGAAGAACGCAGCGATCTTGGGCGTGAGCTTCGACACGCCCGCCGAGAATGCCGCCTTCGCGCGTAAGTACAATTTCAATTACCCGTTGCTATGCGACACCGATCGCAAGATCGGCATGGCCTATGGCGCTGCGGATGATGCGAAGTCGGGAAACGCGAGACGAATCGGCGTGATTATCGGTCCTGACGGCAAGGTGAAGGAGTACCTACCCAAGGTGAGCGCGGCGAACTTTCCCAAGGAAGCACTGGGCAAAGTCTAAGCATTTTCGGTCCGCAGGCCCTCCGAGCGAGCGCGATCTCGGGCTCCGACGACGTCTGGTTTGCCATTCTCACGGGAGAATATTCCTCGTCCGTTCTTCACTGGGATGGCAATACTTTCAGCCAGCCCAGGCCGCTCGACACGGTCGCGGGAATCGCATCCGCTGGCCCAAACGACGTTTGGTTCCGTATTGGTGGCCCCAATTTTTTTCTTCATTATGACGGCACGAATGGACGACGGACGACACTGCGGCCGTCCCGCGCGGTATCTGGGGCGTTCCAGGAGTCGGCAGCTTCTTCTTCACCAATACTGGTGCCATTTACCAACACCGTTGAAGATCCAGTTCGTCGCCCAGTGCCAGAGGTTTCACAGCGCGTTGATGGGCGGTGGATTATGGTGAAGCGTGGTCCCGAGGGACGAGATGCGATTCGGCTGCCTTCTGGCGAGCGCGTTATTGGCCGCAGCCGCGTTGCCAGCTCCGCCCAGCAGGGCGGACGAATTCCAGAATCCTGAGGTCATCCGGGTCCGAGCACCAGGGGCTGACCTGATCATCCGCGCTCAGCGGGGCACGGCTTCCATTCCGGGGCTCGGCGAAGTGGAACAGACCTCCGGCTACGACGTGCGCCGAGGTAATGCGTTCCAACCCAAAGGCGCCGGATTGAGGAGCGTCCGGTTGATGCCGCCGGTCATCGCCGTCGATCGTGGGAGCACGCTGCGTGTTCTGTTCCGCAACGAGCTGGTGACGGCGGACGTCGCGGGCAAGAGCCTACCGACCGAATCGAACCTGCACACACACGGATTAACCGTCTCGCCCAAAGGGACTGGATTCGAAGGCACTGGTCGTGACCGCGCTTACGGCGATTGCATCTTCGTGGCCGCCACTTCAGGAGTTGGCGTACCGGGCCACGATCACAACCCGGCGGAGCAAGGTCCCGGCGAACCCTCCGGAGATCCATGCTCGCTGGATTCGGGATCGCCGTTCACGCGGACGGAGAAGGGCGACATCCGTTACAGCTACGTGATTGCGCGCGACCACGCGAGCGGGATGTATTGGTTCCACCCGCATCCGCACGGCCGATCCGAAGGGCAAGTTTCGAACGGCCTCTCCGGATTGATGCTGATCGGCAGCTTCTGGGACTCCTCGTACCTCAAGTGCCGGATCACGGCGTTACCCGACGAGCCGGACGCATGCCGGGATCAGGAAGCGCAGCGCGAGGAGCTGGCGGCGGAGCGCGACGCAGACAGTCCCGGTGGACCGTTGAAGGTTCGATTCCTGGGTCTCAAGGACATTCAAGTCTCGAAGCTGAAGAGCGAACCGGGGAAACCAAGGTTTCGTCTGATCGAATACCCTCAGCCGCCGGATCCGAGCGATCGCTCCGCGCGCGACGCGTTCGGAGAGCAGACGGATGCACGAAAAAGTCGCTGCGGCAAGCTCGTGGTAGGCGCTTCCGGCAACGGCGATTTGGCGTATACCGATGGAGTCGCTCTCCCGGGGCAGTGCTGGCGCAAGCAGGATCCCGACGATCGGTGGGTCTTCACCGTTTCTGGCCAGGTCCATCCCCGCCTCACTGTCCGGCCCGGAAAGACCGAGGTGTGGCATCTCGCCAACATCGGCGCCGACGTGACCTATCGGCTCCGGCTGGAGACCATCGAAGCAAAGCCGAGGCGGCTCGCGTTCGAAGTCCGGGCGCTCGATGGAGCTCCCATCCCGGTTGAGCGGCAAAACCGCAGGCCAACCGAGATTGTATTGATGCCCGGGGCGCGCATCGACGTGCTCGTCGCGCGCTGCAGCCAGGCGGCCGGCACTTCGACAGGGAATGAGAACAGCGACTGCGTCGAAGCCTCGCGGACGGTCCAGGCCCGGCTGTACACGGCGGGAGCCGCGACCGGCATCGATGCAGACAGTGGCGACCAGTGGCCTCCCATCGTTCTGGCTTCGGTCGTGTTCGAGGGAGCGTCACCACGTTCGACCGTCACACCTCGATCGATCGCGCCCAGGCTACCCCCCTCCGAACAACCGAGTCCCGAGACGCAACCCTCACGCGCGCCCGCCGGTCGAGTCTCCACACCGGTGCCGCCAGCCGCTTCGGGCACCTGCGACGTTCGCAAATACCAGACGACCCCCGTCGATTCCCCGCTCGATTCCGACCTGGTGCGGCTGATCCGCTTCAACAATCGGGATTTCGGCGAACAGGGCGGCGAGCTGTTCGGGATCCACGTCGAGAACTTCCGGATGATGGACCAGGCGGGCAAACCGGTCGCGGTGGCCGATCTGATCGCCGAGGGTCGAACCCAACGGAAGGCGAAAAGCCCATCCGCGATCGCGTCGATCTCACTCGACGATCCCTGCTGGAGGGCCGCGGCCAGCGAGAAGGGGGATCCAGCGGCATTCGCGAAGTTCTACCCGTCGTTCAAGATGAATGGGCCTCCGAACCTGACCGTCGCGTATGGAGCACGGGAGCATTGGTTGCTCGTGAACGACAGCGATGAGTGCCACAACTTCCACATCCATCAGACGAAGTTCGTGGTCCTCGACGCCGATTTCAGCGCCGCGGGCGCGCGGCCGGCGGCAATCCAGTGCCTCGGTGACCGGGGATTCGTCCCGCCCCTGAATCGTGGACTGCTGCACGACAACTACCCGCTCCCGCCTCGCGCGCGGGTATTGGTGATGATCCGGTTCGAGGGACCGAAGCTCGGCCGCTTCGTGTTCCACTGTCACATCCTCGAACACGAGGACAAAGGCATGATGGCGACGATCGGCGTCGTCGACGGCCGAGAGCGTTAATGGATGTAACTACACTCCCACCGGATACGTCTCCGGGAGCTCACCCCGCTCCCATTCCGAGGTCCGCTCGAGCGGCTCGAGCGCCCGGGTTTTGTCGATGTGGAGGATGGCATCGAACTGTTCGGGCAGCCGCGCGTGGAAGTAGTGACTCGCGCGCTCCGTCTCGGGCAAATAAATCACGCCGATCGCTCTTTGGAGGCGAGGCTCGCGAAGCGCGCCGGCGGCCTCGCCCAGGTCCCGCAGCACGAGGAGAAATGCGGGAGTGCCGGCCTGGTGAAACAGCTCTTCGTAGCTACCTGGGAGTGCAGGGCGAATGCGTTTGCGCTCCGCGGGTCCGCCCCAGTCGGAGGCCGCGGTGACCGTACCGTGATAGGTGCTGAAGCCAATCAGCCGAGCTTCTCCCGGATGCCGCTCGCGGGCGAGCTGACCAATATTGAGCTCGCCCGCCTCGCCCATCTGAGTGGCGCGTGCGTCACCGACGTGCGAGTTATGAGCCCAGACGACAACCTTGGCTTTGCCTACGCGCGGGTCCAGATGGGCGAGCAGTGCATCCAGCGTGTCCGCCATGTGCGTGTCGCGCAGGTTCCACGACGAGACACGTCCAAGGAACATCGCCCGATAGTACTCTTCGGCGTTCTTCACGACCCGAGCGTTCTGTTCGGCCTCGAATAACTCGTCTTCCACTGCGAGCCCATCGCGTTTGAGCAGATCCCGGCGGCGGTCCCGCATCTCCAACAGTTGCTCGATCACCTCGCGCTCGCAGTTAGGACTCAGCCCGAAGGAGGCCGCATAGCCGTAGGCCTGCGGGTCCTCCCCGAAGTGTTCGAAGCATGCATACCGGTAGCGCGCACGCTTCGCTGCCTCAGGATCCGTCTTCTCGAGATACTGGAGCACCGCCTCGATCGAAGCGTGAAGGCTGTAGAGATCCAGGCCGTAGAATCCGACCTTCTCGCTCGCGTCCAGCTCATCATTGTGCTCCCGAAGCCAGCCAACAAAGTCGAGGACGTCCGCGTTGCGCCACATCCAGGCAGGGAATCGCTTGAAGCCGCGAAGGGACTCTTCTGCTTCTGAGTCATGCCCGATCCCCCGAACGTACCGATTCACGCGGTAGGCGTCCGGCCAGTCCGCCTCGGCGGCTACGGCGACGAAGCCCTTCTCGAGAATCAGGCGTTTGGTGAGCTGAGCCCGTTGCCGATAAAACTCATGCGTTCCGTGCGTCGCTTCACCGATCAAGACGATGCGCGCGTCTTCCGCCAGCTCGATCAGCGGATCGAAATCCTGTGCCGCTCCGCGCAGCGGATGCGCGGTCACATCCCTTGCCGCCATGGTCACTCCACGGGGGCGGCGGCGTGTTCGCGTTCCGCCTCTTCTCGCCAGGCCGCCTCGAGCAATTCGCGGACTTCTTCGTCCGTCGTCTGAGAGAAATCCGAGTACCAAAGTCCAACCGCATAGAACGGCTCCGGCGTGACCGCGCAGACGATGTCATCCACCTCGCTGGCGAGCTCTTCGCAGGTCGAGGGGACTGCGATCGGGACCCCGATGACAATCCCAGAGGGACCGCGCGCTTTGAGCCCCGCGACCGCGGCTCGCATCGTCGAGCCGGTGGCGAGCCCATCATCCACCAGAATCACCGTTCTGCCGCGGACCTCCACGGGCGGACGATCGCCACGGTACAAACGCTCGCGTCGAGCGAGCTCCTCACGCTCCTTTGAGGCAACCGCGTCGATGACGCCTTGAGAAAGCCCTAACTGGTTCACCACGTCTTGGTTGAGAACCAGCACGCCCCCCGAGGCGATCGCCCCCATTGCCAGCTCCTCGTACCCAGGCACGCCGAGCTTGCGCACGACAAAGACATCGAGTGGAGCGCTCAGCTGTTTCGCGACTTCGTAAGCGACTGGCACCCCTCCGCGCGGGAGCGCAAGAACCACGAGATCGTCCCGCCCTCGGTACCGGGAAAGCGCGGCGGCGAGGACCCGCCCAGCATGGCGCCTGTCTTGGAACAAGCTCATGTCCCAAAGCTAACGCAGCAAATAACGGGCGCGAGGGGACAACCGACGCGAGCCATCCGGTGCAATTACAGGCTGCGCTGGACGCTGATTGGCGCAAGGTAGGGGGCATGCCAGGCCGGCGCCACTTTAGGCACCCGAGCAACAAAGGACGGGTTAAAAACCTCGCCCGCGCAGCTCGAGAGCGAGCTCCTCGTACAGCGTGGGGGCATCGAACGAGGAGGACCACCCGACCTGCGCCCAGTGGTCTGCCTCGATTTCGCGCACCACGTCTCCCCAGCGTTGGGACGATGCGGGGACAATGCCATCGTTCGCTCCCGCACATTCGCTCAGGTAAAGGTGGCTCGCCCACAAAAGTGGGTTCATCGCAGCGCGCTCGCCGCGACCCACGATGCTCGCGTACGCAACCTGCGGCGCATTACTGATTTCGCCGTTGAAGGTGAACATCCTTTGGCTGGTCAGATCGAGAAAAGCCTCGAGATCGACCAGTCCGCGGAAAAGAAGCCGAAAGCGGCGCAGGACGCTCGTTCCGAGGTCTGCGAGCGGGGTGCCCAGGTGCGGAGTCCCGATCGTCGTCAGAGAGGCCACTCGGTCAGCCAGGCCGAGCTGGCAGATTGCATAGCGGGCATCGAGCCCACCCATGCTATGCGCGATTAGATTCACCTTTCTTGCCGGCAGCGCGCGAACCGCCGCCGCCAACTTCTCCGCGCGGACTACCACCGAGCCGACCGCCGGTACGCGCGGTCGATGCACCTCGATGCCCATTGCCCTAAGCCGTTCGGGAACGCCTCGGAAGTAAACGTGGCGCCGTCCAGCCAGCTTGATCTGGTCGAAGCCGAACGCCCCATGGGCGAGAACGATCGGATAGCGCAGCCGTGGCTGGCGGCGAAGGCGGCGAAGGTGAAACCTTCTCCGTAGCCAAGCGATGAAGAGAGCCACGCCTAGGAGCGCGAGCGCGGCGCCAGTGGACCAAGACACTCAAGGGAAGTTTAGTCCAGGGCCTAGGCGGCCCGGCAGTGACGCGGTGTCGGAAAGAGGAGACGAGGTAGTCGTTAGCCGCCCTGATTCGTCAGGGAGCGCTACTGCAGCGAACAGACATTCGCAAGATCTGAAGCGGAAGCACCCTGCGGGCGCAGAATGGTGTGGCTGGCAGGAGGGGCGATGCCCTGTTCCACCCAGGCGGCGATCGCATCCACCGCCGCGCGCACGCACGGCAGCATCGGCCGCAGTACCGTGTTGCCGTATGAGTCGACTCCGTAGTGATCGTCGAATTGCGGGTCGACGTGGTTGCCGCCCTGAACGACGTAGTAACGGTGGCGATTGCTCTTGCGGGCGCGAGCGACCAGCTGCACGTACAGGTCAGAATCCGTTGCGATCGGCAATAGGGAGTCCTGGTCGCCGTGGAGAGTGATCATCGGCCTCTGCAGGTTCCCGGTATTCGCCACTTCATGCATCCGCGCCAGGATCGCGGGGTTCTGCACGATGCGCGTGCGGTAGTCATAGAGAGCATCTGGATCCGTGGGGGGAACCGTCAGCGCAGCGGGGGAAACGCAGGAGGGACCAACGCCCAGCGGGTCGGAGCACGTGTAGCCTGTGTACTCGGGGTCGAACTCCAGCCGATAGATCTTCTGGGTCAGTCCCCAATAGATCGTCCAGTGATAAGTCCACAGCGGCTGTGACTGCGGGTTGAAGCCCACCGCCGCCAGAGCCGCTACCGAGCTAGGAACGCCCAATACATCGCCCGGATAATTCAATAGCGAGGTCGGCAAGTAAGTAAAGAGGTTGAATCCGGTGGTAGGCTGCGCCGGGGTTATGCCGGTGGGCAGCTCGGGCAGAAACAGCGTTCCTTCCCAATCCACCCCTCCGTCGTAGAGACGATCGTGCCTAAAGTCGGTCTCGATCGCGCGACGAGTCTGATAGCCCCCGTTCGAGATCCCCGCCGCGTATGAGCGGGTAACCCCGGGCACGCCATACTGCGGCGCGATCGAGCGCAACAGCACTCTCGCCGCGCGTGTCGCCTGACGCATTCGGAATGTCCACTCGGCAATCGCCGCGCCCGGTACCCACGGCGTGCCGCTGGTCTCGGTCTCGTCCGTTCCGGCGCGGAAGAAGTTCGCGCCCATGTTGCCCTTGTCCTGCGAAACGTACGCCCAGCCCTTCTCCAACACGTAATCAGAGAAGACGAAGTCGCTGGCGAAGGCGTCGCGAATCCCCGGGGTCCCGGCGGTGAGCAGGTGGCCGTTCCAACTGTCGGGGATCCGGATCACGAACTGTGCGTCATGGTGACAATTGGTGAAGCACGTCTGGTTCAGCGTCGCGGGCGGCGTGCATCCTGGGATGAAAGGCGATCCGTCTCGGGCGGTCAGCGCCGGCTCGACCTGAAAGGCGTTGCAAGCATCTTCGAAGTAGCCGTCGATCTGGATGCCGGGGACGGGCGGCGAGGTCGGGTTCGAGTAGTGGGAATTGAGGGTGCCCGAGCCGGGCGGGGGAAACCCACTGCCGGTCAGGCTGCCCGTGTCGATGTATGAATTGCCCGTCGTGGTGAGGTCGGCGACCTGATGGCAATCAATCCACTCGGCGCCGAGGATGTCTCGCCAGGCGGACAGATCGGCGGGACACGTGTGGCTCGCAAAAGCCGACAAGGGCTGGGCCGACAAACCGGTTCCAATCGCAATGGCGAAGATGGCGCTCTTTTTCGACATCAGCTGACCTCCGGCGCGCGAACATATTCAGCGCGCGGATCATCAGCAGCACCGAAGTAGACGGATCGACCGCCATTCCACAGTTGTTTGACGCTTTGCCGCGCCGCGTTACAATTAGCTGTATCTCACAAAGGACACGGAAATGGCACCAAGAAAAAGAAATAGATACCTCGAAGCTTACGAAGCGGCGGTTCAGAACGGCGTCCGAGCGGGGCGCAAAGCCTTGAAGGAAATCCGGATTGCGCCGCCCCTGAAATCCGCTTGGGCCGAGGCAAAGACTCGCGGTCAACGGGCGGCCGGGGTGGCCCGCCGGCAAGCGCGTTCGGCTGAAGCGGAGCTTGCCAAGCGTCAGGCGCAGTTCGCAAAACGCCTTGAGCGCGCCAGACGAGAGGCGGGCACGTGGCTGGAAAAGCTGCGCACCGATTTTGTTGCTGCCGCGGGGATCGCCAGCAAGTCGCAAATTGACGAATTGAAGCGGCGCATTGCCACTTTGTCGAAACGGTTGGATTCGTTGATGGGTCGAAAGCCCACGCCGAAGGCCCTCAAAGCGGGTTAATCTGACTTTGGGTGATGAAATCGATACGCAGGTGCGCTTGGTCCACGTTTGATGATCCGCTTTATCTCGCCTATCACGACGACGAGTGGGGCAGACCCGTCCGCGACGATCGGACGATTTACGAGTTCCTGGTTCTAGAGACTTTCCAGGCCGGGCTCTCGTGGCGGACGGTCCTTCACAAGCGTGAAAACTTTCGGAAGGCATTCGCGGGCTTCGATCCGCGAAAGGTAGCGACCTTCATGGCGCGGGATGTCAGTCGTCTGATGAAAGACGCGGGCATCATCCGAAACCGGGCGAAGATCGAAGCGGCGATTCACAATGCCCGGCTGTTCCTTCAGGTGCAGAAGGAATTCGGGACGTTCTCCAAATACATGTGGTCCTGGGTCGGCGGAAAGCCGATCCGGCACACGATTCGTACGGCGAAGGATTTTCCTGTTTTCACTGAAGAGGCGGTTGCCTGGTCGAAGGATTTGAAGAAGCGCGGCTTCCGATTTCTGGGACCGACGGTGGTCTATGCTCACATGCAGGCGGTTGGGATGGTGAATGATCATATGGTCGGCTGCTTTCGATCTCGAAAAGCTGGGAAAGCCACTCCGATACACTTCGGAACATGAACACGGTTGCGGCGACGAAGCAGACGCACGCCACTCCTAGCCACAATTTGAAATTGGGCGGGTCCATCTCCACCAGGACTCGGGTGCCGAGCGCCAAGGCCAGGCACGCCGCTCCGAGCCAGACTTGAAGCGAGCTGGCCTCCACCGGAGAATCCGGGCGCCTCGCACGCCCTGCGCACAGGTAGGTGGAGACCACCAGGACGAGCAGGGTGAAACAACCCAAATAGATGACGTGCAATCCCGCGCGACGGTTGGCAGGAACGAGGCTGATCCAGGCGTTTCCGATCGGCAGCATCCAGAGCGCGATTCGAACCGCGCGAGCCAACCCGTCCTCTTTGTTGGACAACAGCGGCGCGCGCCGAAGTTGAAGGACGACCGCAAGTGTGACTGCCGCGCGCAGTGCAAAACCAAGCCGAGCCGAACCGAGCTGGCCGATCCAAAAACTCGCGAGGAAGAGTGCTGCCCCGACTGCATGCACGAGATACGTCCAGCCCGTGCTCAAGCGGCGCTCGTCCTTGGCGCCGCTTTCCGGTGAGCTCAAGAGCAGGCCCGCGGCTCCAAGGCACAAACCGCTGAACAGACCTTGGGTGAGCAGCGCGCGTCCTAGATCGTGCAGCCAAGGCCACTCCTTCGCCCATACCTCACCGACGGCCGCAAAGGCCGCTCCGGTCGCGCCCATCAATAAACCCACGCTGATCCACACCGAAGCCACCGGCCGCGCTCCCGATGCCGGTCGGGATCTCAGTCGGCGGATCGAAAACTCGATCATCACAGCGATCACCACCAGCCAGGCGATCTGCCCGACTACCCACCATTGCAAGGCCGCGGAGATCACGATCAGAACTGGCGCGGCGAGCGCGACCGCCATTTGCCAGCGAGCCGGCGGCGCCGTGTTTGTGCGCTGCGGAACCAACGTGAAAATCGAGCCCACCGCGAAGCAAGTGAGAAAACCTTCAACCTCCGCCAACGGATGAAACATCGAACGGAATACAACTGAGTGGAAGATCGGGCGGTAGGCTTGGGTAAATCCAAGTGCAAAGAGACCCCAAGGAAGGACGCCCGCGCCAGCGAGCAGCACTCCGAGCGGAAATAGAATGCGATAGGGCTCGCGCCGAGTCACTGGCGGCAAATGTACGGACAAAGTCCGAGGCCAACAACGGCCGAATGCGATTCTCCGAGCCCCGCGAACCATTGGATTGGAGTGAGGGTTAATCGGGAAAAATGGATTTCTAAGAGTCTGCTGTTGTTCATCTGCACGATTGGTTTGTCTTGCCTTGACTTGGGCGCGCCACGGTGCTCTCTAAGCCGTCCTGCCCTGGACGAAGGGTTTTGGGGCAACGGGGGGAGTTATGAGAAATCAATTGGCCCACTCGGGCCGCAAAGTCGTTTGGCTCGCGCTCGCGGCATCGATGATCGCGTGCGGCAGTGCGAAACAATCATCAACCATCGGAAGTGACTCGGCGGCCGAAGAAGGGGGAAACTTCCGACTGCGGGCGGTAATTGCGCTTCCTGGTCGGCCGCTTACCGCATTCGACATCAGTTGGGTCGAGGAGCCAACCCAGACATATTATCTGGCCGATCGCACCAACGCCGGCGTTGACTTTTTTGACGCTCAAAACAACACGTTTACCACTCGGGTTACAGGCTTTGTAGGCGCCGATCCGCGCGGGAACGACTTCTCTGGACCCAACGGAATTCTCACGATTACCAGCCTGCATGAGCTATGGGCTGGAGATGGCCCTGGGCCTCAGATGAACAGCTCGGTCAAGGTGATCGATTTGAACTCCGATCCACCCAGCATCGTCGCCACCATCCACACCGGCGGCACGAGGCGGACGGATGAAATGTCTTACGACGGGGAGGATCACATCCTGGCGGCGGTGAACAATGCCGACGATCCGCCGTTTCTGACGCTGATCTCCACGCGGTCCCGGACGATTTTGCGTCGAATCACATTCGACGAGACTTTGGCCCATCGGTTCGGCGAGACGTCGTTCAGCAATGGCCTCGAGCAATCCGTCTTTAATCCGCAGACCCATCTCTTTTACCTCTCAGTCCCCGAGTTGAGCGGCGTTAATGCAAACGGAGCCGTTGCGGTGATCAATCCGGGCACGCAAGAGGTGACACAGCTATTCCGCGTGCACAACTGCCAACCGGCAGGACTCGCGCTTGGCCTTGACAACAACCTACTCGTGGGGTGCTCCGACCCATCTCGAACCGTGGTGATGAACGCCGAGGATGGCACGATCGTCAGGGAGATCCTCGAAATCGGCGGCAACGACGAGGTCTGGTTCAACCGGGGAGACCGGCACTATTATCTGGCGGCGCGAGACAATCCGAGCGGCCCGAAGCTAGGCGTCGTCGATGCCGAGAGCAATCGGCTCATCACCGCCGTGACGACCGCGTTCAACGCTCACTCCGTAGCGGCGGATCGACAGAACAACCACGTGTTTGTTCCCCTCAGGCCCCCGAGAGCTGGGCATCCTGAAGATCCGAACACCTGCGTGGATTTCGGCGGCCATCAATTCGACGGCCGGGGCTGCATCGGTGTTTACTGGAGCGCCGACGACGGCGAGGCAGGCAACTGAGACAGCTTGCTGCTTACCCCGAAGCTTCCAGAGGAGGCTTCGGGGTAGGTTCTGCGAATCGGCTGAAGCGTTTCGGCTACTTTGAGTCCAGCTTCACCGATGAAGTCTGATTGACGGACGTAACGACCTGGTTGCCGTCGAAGTTCAACGGTTCGGCGGGGCCGGCACTCCGCGTGGCTCTCCAGATGACCTGCTCGGGAATGCTCGAGTCGCAAAGTTGGGCACTGACGTCATCACCGTCGACGCGAAGATGGGATGCCCGGAAGTTGATTGTTCCCTCCGCGGCGTCAGGTGCAACGAAGGAGCCGGTCACCACGTAGGTGACCAGGCCCGTGTCGACCGCGGGAACCACCCACATGAACGATCCGTCGGGTTGGATCGTTTGACATCCGCCGTAACCCACTCCCCAGCTTGTCATACCTCCCGATGGACAACCGATGATTACTGCATAGCCCAACTGATCAGTACACGTTCCCCCTCCAGTGACCACGAATTGGAAAGTGAAATTTTGAGATGTGCGCCCCATATACTGTCCGTCTGTTTGCGCGTACACGGAGCAGGCAACTACCAACGTCATTGAAATGACCAGGACGAACTTCTTCATAGAACCCCCTTGATGGCGAAAACGGGCGAGGCCATCTCGCCGCGTTCTGCATCGGCCACCTTGACCCCTTTGCCGGCACTAGCCAAGCGGAAATTGAACCCGCTTGTTGTCCTCTAATCGACACTCGGAAACGCAGAGCGCCTGTTGTATCAACGCTCCATGGGCCGGATATTCGAAACGCGCAAGGCCACGATGTTCGCCCGGTGGAGCCGGATGGCAAAGGCCTTTACCCGGATCAGCAAGGAGATTGCGATCGCGGTCAAAGCCGGAGGCGCCAATCCAGTCGGCAACCCGGCGCTGCGGCGCGCGCTCCAGAATGCTCGGGGCGCGAACATGCCCAAGGACAAGGTTGAAGCGGCGATCCGGCGCGCGAGTGGCCAAGAGCAACTGAACTACGAAATCGTTCTCTACGAGGGGTATGGCCCTCACAGCATCGCGATGGTGGTCGAGACCGCCACCGACAACGTGGTGCGCACCGTCGCCAATGTCCGGATGCACTTCAAAAACCATGGCGGACACCTCGGCAACGCGGGCAGCGTGGCCTTCCAGTTTCAGCGGATGGGCGTTTTCCGTCTGACACCCGACGAGCGGGATTGGGAGGCAGTCGAGCTCGAGCTGATCGATTACGGCCTCGAGGAGTTGGGGGAAGGGCAGGGCGAGAAGGGCGAGAAGCAAATCGTCATTCGGTGCTCGTTCGCAAACTTCGGGCAGCTCCAAGCGGCGATCGAGCAACGAAAGCTACCTCTCATTTCCGCTGAGTCCGAGTATGTGGCCCAAAACCCGATCTCGCTCCCAGAGGAAAAGGCCAACGAAGTGCTCGCTTTGATCGACGAACTGGAGCAGGACGAGGACATACAGAAGGTCTTCCACAATCTCAGTTGAGATTGCGTGGCCCAAGCGTCCTCGACATATTGTTGGGATGGGAGGGTTTCTCCGTGCAGCGATGCTTGGCTCGATCTTTTGGTCAGGGCTTTGTTTCGCGCAAAATATCTTCCTTGACCGCCCGAGGGATGGCGCGACCGTCCCAGGTCCAACCGTCACCGTGCGCGTCACGGTCTCCGAAGACTTCGTGGTTGGCCAGGACGGCAGAATTCTGATTCTGGTCGACGGCGCTCCGGTTGGAGAGATTGCGGCGCTCTCGACTGTGCTGTGGCTCCCGCCCGGAACCTATCAAATCCAGGCCGAACTCGTGGACCTGCGCAGCAGACGAATCGCCACCTCGATTCCCGCGCAGTCGAAGGTGACGGTAAGTTGGTCTTCCTACTGACTTAGGCGCGTACGAGCGCAGATTCCAGAACCTGCACCACGTGTACCGCTCGGCGCTGGGTGCCATCCTCAATCTGATGGCGACAGCTCGTGCCATCGGCGACGATCAAAGCCTCCTTTGGAGCATTGCGCACCGCGGGGAGTAAGCTGCGTTCGGCCATCTTCATCGAGATGTCGTAGTGCTTCGCCTCATACCCGAAAGCGCCGGCCATTCCGCAGCAACTTGAGTCGATCAGCCTCACCGAGAGCCCTGGGACCAATTGCAATGCAGCGACGACCTCCGGCATCGTGCCGAGCGCCTTCTGATGGCAATGTCCGTGAAGATAGGCTTCACGCGGACCGTTCTTTTGCAAAGGCAGCTTGAGCTCACCGCGCTGCGCCTCGCCGATGAGGAATTCTTCGAATAGCACCGATTGCTTCGCCACTGTCTCGGTTGCGGCGCCATCCAAAACCACCCGCAACTCATCGCGCAGGGTCAAAAGACAAGATGGCTCCAGTCCAACGATCTGTACGCCGCGTTTGGCGTGGGCGCTCAATGCGCCGACCAGCCGCGACAGTTCTTCCCGAGCCTGGTCGACCAGCCCGGCGCTCAGGAAAGTCCGTCCGCAGCAGAGCGGTCGGGCAGACGTATCTTCGAGGACCGTGTATCCGCCCGCTTCGAGCACGCTGCGAGCTGCCCGCGCATTTTCCGGCTCGAAATAACGCGCGAAGCAGTCGACGAACAACAGCGTTTCTTTGCCCGACTTCTTGACCGGCGGGGTGCGATAGATGTCGGTGCGCCAGGTGGGCAGCTTGCGCTTGGCGCTCATCCCGGTGAGCTTTTCGCCCAGCACGGCGAGCCCCCGCAGCGAATTGCGCAGATTCAAAAGCGGGGCAAAGCGGCTGGCTGCCGGCGCGTACCTCGGCAGATAGGCGGTGAGCTTTTCACGAGTCGAAATCCGATGCCGGGCATGCCATTGGTGAAGAAATTCGATCTTCATCCGCGCCATGTCCACTCCGGTTGGACACTCCCGCCGACAGGCCTTGCAGGCAACGCAGAGATCCAGCGTCTCCTTCATTGCGTCCGAGACGAGAGCATCCGGCCCAAGTTGTCCGCTCAGCGCAAGGCGCAAGCTGTTGGCGCGTCCGCGGGTGACGTCCTTTTCGTCCCCGGTCGCCAAATAGCTCGGACACATCACTGCTTCGAACTTGCGACAATGCCCGTTGTTGTTGCACATCTCGGTGGCTCCGAGAAAGCCACCCGACTCCGACCAGTTGAGCGCTGTTTTTATCGGTAATCCGGTGTAACCCGGCTTGTATCGAAAGAGCCGGCGGTCATCCATCTTCGGCGCTCGGACGATTTTGCCCGGATTCAAGAGCCCGGTTGGATCGAACGCGTCCTTGACCGCCTCGAAAGCACGCACCATCCGTTCGCCAAACATCATTTCGTGAAATTCGGATCGGCTCAATCCGTCTCCGTGTTCGCCGGAATGCGATCCTTTGTATTGCTTCACGATTGAGAGCGCTTCCTCGGCGATCGCCCGCATTTTCTTGGCGCCGGACTCGTCCTTCATGTTCAGGATCGGTCGAACGTGGAGGCACCCGACCGATGCATGCGCATACCAGGTGCCCTCGGTTCCGTGCTTATGGAACACGCTGGTGAGCCGATCGGTAAACTCCGCCAGGTCGTTGAGCGGCACCGCGCAGTCCTCAATGAAAGAGACCGGCTTTCCGTCCCCCTTCATCGACATCATGATGTTCAACCCCGCCTTGCGCACCGCGACCATCTCCGCCTGCGAATTCGCGTCAATCGTTCGCACCACCGAGTCCGGGTAGCCGTGATCGGCGAGGAGCTGCTCGAGCCGGCCGAGTGATTCGATCAGCGGACCCTGTTCGTCGCCAGCGAATTCCACCAGTAGGATCGCGTCCGGAGAGCCTTTGACGTAACGTTCGAGCGTCGCCTGAAAAACCGGCATTCGGCGCGCCAGATTCATCATCGTGCGATCCACCACTTCGACCGCCGATGGCCCAAGCTCGACGATGAAGCGAGTGATATCCATCGCATCGTAAAAGCGATGGAAATGGCAGATCGCTCCGACCTTGTGCTTCGGAATGCGGTGCAGCTTCAGCTTGATTTTGGTGAAAAAGCCGAGCGTGCCCTCCGAGCCCACCATCAATTTGGCGAGGTTCGGTCGAGATCCCCCCAGGGTCTCGATGTTGTAGCCGCCCACCTTGCGCAACAGCTTGGGGATTCGCATCGCGATTTCTTCGGCGTTGTTCGCGTAGAGCACGCGCATCGTCTGCGCCAGTTCCGCCAAACGCCGAGGCGAGCTGCCGAGGTCCTCAGGGAGCTCCCCGAACACAAGGCGGGATCCATCGGCCAGCACCGCCTCGACCTCGAGCACGTTGTGGACCATGATTCCATACTTGATCGATCGCGTGCCGGCGGAGTTGTTTCCGGTCATCCCCCCGATCGTCGCGTTCGCCGAGGTGGAGACGTCGACTGGATAGTACCAGCCGCCGCCCTTGAGCTGTCGATTCAGCTCGTCGAGCACGATTCCCGGTTGCACCAGCGCGGTGCCTGCGGTGGCATCGACCTGCAGCACGCCGTTCATGTACCGGCTGGTATCCATCACCAATGCTTCGCCGAGCGTTTGGCCGTTTTGTGAGCTACCGCCTCCACGCGCGATGACGGGAAAGCCCTCCTCCCGGGCCAACGCAATCGCCGCCTCGATGTCTTCGGTGGCCTTGGGGAAGGCGACACCGATCGGCTCAATCTGATAGATTGAAGCGTCGGTGGAGTAGCGGCCGCGGGTGAATGGATCGAAGAGCACGTCCCCGCGCATCACCTGCCGCAGGCGTGCGGCCAAACCAGGATTGCCGATTCGATCTCCCATGTCCGCGTGCCCCACGCTGTCACAGGAGTCGAGCCTCTGCAATTCGTACTCGCCGCTGCGAATTTGTTTTCAGCCTGGCGAATCGCCACCGATTCGTTGACACCCGCTCAGGCCTGTTGTACGGCCTTCCTCGTCGTTCCGCGCCGCAGCAGCAGGGGTGCTCGCCAGCGGACGAAGCAGAGGGGAAAATCCATGAATCGCATCGGCGTGGTGCCAGCAGTCCTGGCCGCAGCAATCCTGATCTCCTGTGGACCGCAAGGATCAGTCGGAATGGACCCGTTTAATCTCAACCCACAGATGGCTCAAATTCAAGCGCAGGACTCGCTCGTCGAGCCTGCTTCATTTCGTCGGTACGTCCTGCCCGACATGCAGCCCTGGTCCCTCGAGGAAGTCTCGACCTTCGGGCTTGCTTATGCCAACTCGAATGATCGACTGGTTTCCTGCGACGATTGGACCCAGATCAGCCCCGAGTTGATCACCGGGCAGCGAATCATCACCTTCCAGCTTGGATCCGCAAACCTGGGGCTCGGGCATCTTCGCGTGCGGCGCGGTCCTCAGATGCCGGATGGTTGGCATTTCTTCCAAACTACGTCCCAAGTCGATAACGCTGGACAGTGCTATTCGACCGAGCAAGAAATCGCGGTGGTCCCGCCCGGCCAGAACGGTCGCTGGCTCCCTCTCGCCAGTTTTTCGCTCTATACCGAAGCAGATGACGGGTCGGTCGGGGAGCTGGTGGTCTGCCAGATGAAGCGTTGGTGCTGTCTCGGAAGTTCTCCTACCTGCAACACCATCAGACCGCCTTGTTCATTGGGCTATCAAACCGACAATATCGATTCGGGTACCCGGGACGTTTATCCCTTCCATTGGCAGGACCAGTTTGTGCCGCTTCAAAATGTTCCGAGCGGGCGCTATTGGTTCGAACACAAGATCAATGCGGCTCGCGTTTTGATTGAAAGCGACTACAGCAACAACAGCCTGTGGTTCAAAATCGAGCTCAATCGGGAAGCCGACACCGTTCGAATCGTCGAGTATCCGAACGCCTCGGTGTGCCCAAGCGGGGGCGATGAAACGCATTAGGTTCGCCCTCGCCGTCGTTTTGGCGTTGGGGTCGGAGGCGCGTTCGCAACAATTGCTCTTCCGGTTCGATGGATGTCGGGTCGGCCAAACGTTGGGCGGAACGGTCATCGGTGCCGGCGATCTAGACGGCGATGGAGTGTCAGAAATTGCGGCCGGTGCTCCGCAAGACGATTTTGTCACCGGATCCGCGTCTGTATACTCCGGAGCTACTGGCGCGACCGATCTGGAGCTGCATCCAATTGAGATCCGCGGTTTGTTTGGGGGCTCTTTGGCCTCGATCGGGGACATCGACGGAGACGGTGTACCGGATCTGATCGTCGGCGCCCCGTTTACCACTCGACCAGAAGCCTATGGAGTCGGCAGCGTCTTGGTCTTTTCCGGCGCCAGCGGGAATCTCCTCTACAATTTTCTTGGGACCGAGGGCGGCACTTACATGGGATGGTCGGTCGCCGGGCTCGGAGATCTCGATGGGGATGGGATCCCGGAAATAGCGATCGGCACTCCGTATGCCAGCGTTGGCGGAAACATCGGCGTCGGAAACGTCGCGGTTCGCTCAGGTGCCACGGGCGAGGTGATTTATCTATTCGAGGGCCAGTCAGTAGGGGATTTCCTAGGGTGGTCGGTTGCGGGGATCGGCGATCTCGATGGCGACGGCGTCTCCGACGTATTGCTGGGCGCGCCCAATGCCAGCCCCTCTGGATTGGCACAAGCTGGCATCGTCGAAGTGAGGTCCGGCGGAACGGGAGAGCTTCTGTATCGGATCGACGGAGCGGAGAGTGCCGGCTACTTTGGAAAGACGCTTGCCTCGGTTGGAGACGTCGATGGCGACGGAATTGATGACTTCGTCGTCGGCGCGCCCGGCGCGAGCCCTGGGGGCAGGTCACAGGCCGGAAGCGCGTTTTTGTTTTCAGGCGTGAACGGGCGGCTCCTGTATCGATTCGACGGAAGCGCCGCATTCGACGAGTTCGGAGCGTCAGTAGCGGGCGGCGGAGATTTCGACGGAGACGGCACAGGGGACATTGCAATCGGTTCCCCGAGCGCAAGTCCCGGCGGACGGGTCGCGGCCGGAACTGCGTTCGTTTTCTCGGGTCAGACCCAACAGATCCTTTTGCGAATGGACGGTGAGAGTCGGGGCGATAGCCTTGGACGCTCGGTCGCAATCGTCGGCGATCTCAGGGGGGAAGGACGGGCCGCGGTTGCGCTCGGGGCGCCCTACGGCAGCCCTAACGGCATCGACGGTGCAGGAAGCGTTTACGTTTGGAGCTACTGAGATTCTCGCCGGGCCGGGGCACCGACAGCACCCCGGCCGAGTCTGATACAAGATTCTACGGGCAAGTCACTACGACGTCGGTGAACTGTATAAAAGCGGGAGGATTGTAGAATTCGAAAGTGACATAGGCGGCACCTCCCCCGGGCAGACCCGAAACCGAGAATTGCGTGTAGTTAGCTGGAATAACGAGGTTTGGGATGTAGTAAAGGTCCATGACTTGGTGTGCGTTCCATTGGACTCCGAAATGACTCGGCTGTCCGCTATTTCCAAGCCAAAACGAGAGTGAGCAGCTGGGGCCCGTCGTAGCAATGGACTGCGTCAGCGTACCATTATAGCTGACCGAACCCATGGATGCGCAGAAGCTACCGCTGTGGCCACAACCCGAGATGACGTTTTGAAACGAAGGATCGCCACCTTGCATCCACCCGGTGAAATCACTGGTATCAAACCGGCAATTGGCCACTAGATTGCCAGCCACCAGAGTGCAGTCTGGGTATGTGTTGATGTTGGACATCTCGCCTTTCTTTACCTGTTCCTGCGCGATCGACACTGCCGGTACCAAAGCCAATCCCAAAGCCAAAACCCAACTCTTCCTGAACATGACGGCCTCCCTTGATGAACACATCGGAAAAACTGCGACCCAGGTGATTACAATATAAGCGTACCCTCTCCGGACGGGTGAGACAGAAAACAACACTAATGAATTAAATTCGGGCCCCCCCTCGGAGCGAGGTTCCCATACAAGTGCACCCCTTTCCTGTCAAGCAGCGAGTGCGCAACGCGTCGGTACCGAAGTCGTTTGTTGTTGTTCCATCGGCTAGGTCTCACACGAGTCTTTAGCTTGCGGGGCGCCTGGGGGATGTTGCTAAAAGGCCTGGATATGGACGCGAGACGAGTTCTGGGAACGATGGTGCTTCTTAGCTGCGTCGCCGTCTGGGCGACCGCGACCGCCAAGGAACCGTCGGCTGAGCTGCTGAAAAGACTGGCTGAACACGACGCGCGGCTGGATCAGATCGATGACCAGGGTTCGTTTACTACCGATACGATCAACGAGGAGCTCGATCGATCGGGGAAGGTGGTCCACACCCTCGAGCTGTTGGTCCGCACGACTCACCTGGAGGGCAAGAAACGCGAGCTTCTCGGAAAAGCGCTGAAGGACGGTAAGGACGTTACCCAGGAATACAAGGACAAACTGAAGGCCGAGGGGCCTTCACAAGCCAAAGAAATGCGGCTGCCGTTTTCTACCAAGCAGCAGCGAGACTATTTGTTCAAGGAAATTGGATCCGATCCATCGAATCCTTCCTTGCTGCGCATCCACTTCGAACCGAAGGGGAGCTGGTCGGAAAAGTTGATGATCGGCGATGCGGTAGTCGATCCCGCCAGCGGTGAAGTCCTCCGGATTACCGCCCGGCAGTCCGCGCCCGATTCAAGCGTCGATTACCTGGATCTCGATTTTTGGTTCGACGAGCAGACCCAACTGGGAAGAGCGCCGAGCAAGGTGGCAATGAAGGGGGAAGGCGGTTTTCTCTTTTTGAAAAGCAGATTTCGGCACATGGTCGTGTATTCCGGGTACGATCTCTCGGCCATCGGCATACAGGAGGCGGGTAAGGGCGCCGCGCGGTGAAAGGGAGGTCGGCTCGCTCCTACCGACGCTGATGTCGCCGGCGTGCCGCGGTCGAACTCATCCACTGCAGAGTGCAACAAACCTGCTCCCCGTACGGGAGAACACGCAACATTGTTTCATCCTGTGCGACAAAAACACTTGAACAAACATCCAGTCAGAATTGAGACGAAAATGTAGCCACGCACATTGCCAGAGGGGTGGGGGCAGCGTTTTGTCGTGAATTCCACAAATCTCGCGGCCAGATGGGGAAATGGATCCTTTGAGCAGTTGAAGGATGAGTCCCCCGTACCTACCGTCCGTCCGATTGGTAGGCAAAGGCCGGAAGGGACGTCTCTGCGCTAGCTGGGCGAGGTGGGAGGGAGGGGTCGATGAGGACGAACGGGTTCGCGTCGCGATGCTTCATCTGTGCTCTGGCCAATTGGGTTGCGATTCTTCCCGCGCGGGCGGACGACTGGGTAACCGCGGTGTCTGCGCTGATCAAAATGCGACCCGGAAACCTTCCTTCGGGGAGTGCTTCCGTTTCGATCAGCGCGGCGCGCGGCGAGTGCGCGGGGATTCAAATCGTCGCGCAACCTCCCGCTGACTCCGTCGATGCCAGTCCCACCGACTTGGCCGGGCCAGGGGCGCCGATCACCCCGAAGCTCTATCGAGAAGGATGGATGAACGTCGTCTATCCGACGGTCCAAGGAGACCCAGGATTGTGGCCCGATCCGCTGATCCCGGTGACCGACTCGTACGTCGGTGAGCGAAGGAATGCCTTGCCGTGGTCTTCCACTGCCGACCGACCCCTCGTCTTGTACCTGGAGTTGTGCGTTCCGGCCAACCAGTCGCCGGGGACCTATCAGGGTGAGATCCAGCTCACTGCTCGCGATAGGCCTCGCGCCACCGTGCCGGTCACGTTGGAGGTGCAACCGTTCCAACTCCCGGTCACGTCTTCGCTGCCCACCACTTTTGGAATATCGGTCTTGAGTATCGCGTACCGGCATAACCTCGATCCTCGCTCGCCAGCCGCAATGGCACTGCTTCAGAACTATGGCCGATCGCTCCTCGCGCACCGGCTAAGCCCCCATGGAATGTCTTTCCTGGCACCGAACACCACTTTTGTCGGCGACGAGGCGGTTGTCGATTTCACCAGCTATGACCAGGAAATGGGGCCGTTTCTCGATGGTACCGCCCTAGCGTCAGGAGCCAAGTTCTCTACCGCCGAAGTCCGCGAGTTGCCCGAGGAGGGCCCGCAACCCAACAACGCGCAGAGGATCTCGTACTATCGGGCCTTTCGTAATCATTTTCGTGAAAGAGGCTGGTCGGCCAAGCTCATTTATTACACCAGCTTGATGGACGAGCCGGAGATAACTCCCAACCACGACGAGCGGATCGCAGCGGTCCACGCGCGCTCAAACTTGTTACGTCAGGCGCAAGGAATTTCCGTGATGATCGCCGATGCAGTCTACGACGATCTGATGGGCTACTTCGATATTTTAAGCACGGTGATTAACTGTCTGTATTCTCGCTCGGGACCGCAATCGTGCGAGCCGGTCAATTCGCCTGACCGCACCCGGCAGCTGATCGGGCCGCAAGCAGAGTTATGGCATTACCAATCCTGCCTCACGTTCGGCTGCGGGGCTGATACGCGAGTTCCTGACATCCGCGAGGCATTCAGCGACTGGGCGTCGTACGCGATCGATCATTCGGTCGCCCGCAACCGAGCCATGGGGCCTTTGGCATTCATGGGTCGGATCAAGGGGGAGCTCTATTATTCCACGGTCCAGAACTACAATGGTTTTTACGATCCCTGGGACAGCATGTATAGCTGGGGCAACCCCGACAATGTAGGCGGCGCGAATGGGGAAGGGACGCTTTTTTATCCCGGGACCACCAGTCGGATCGGCGGCCAGAGCGATATTCCGATCGAGTCGCTGCGACTCAAGATTATCCGCGATGGGCTGCAAGACTATGAATATCTCCATCTGCTCAGTGGCCTAGAAGGCACTGCGACCTATGCAGAAGAAGCAGCTCAGCGGCTGGTGCAGTCGGCGTATCGGATCACTTCCGATCCTACCGAGTGGGCCCGAGTGAGGGCGGATGTGACGACAAGAATTCTCGAACTGCTAAATCCCTCCGGTGCTCGATACATTATGAGCTCGTTGCCTACGGAACTGATGGCGGGAGACACCGCCACCTTCACCGTGACGGCCGTTGACGCCAATGGGAACGTCCGTACCGATTACAACGGCACGCTTCGAATCCGGAGCTCGGATCCCCAGGCGATTCTGCCTCCGGTCCAACGCTTCGTGAACGGGATTGCTCGAAATATTCCAATCACCCTCCAAACGGCCGGCAGTCAGACCGTGATCGCTGAGGACACGGTTTATCCATTCTCCGCCTCTCGGAGGGTCCAAGTCCGAATCAGTGCAATCGCTGGTTATCGAATCAGTTTTGCGAGGCAGGTATCAGCCGGAGAGCCCGTCCAGTTCACCCTTCGGGCCACGGATCAGTATGGCAATACCATCCCCCAGTATTCTGGAAGGGCACGCTTGAGCAGCAGCGATCGCCGGGCCGAGTTTCCTGGGATCGTGACCATTTCAAACGGAGTGACAAGCGAGATCGCGATTTTTAAAGCCGCTGGGTCACCGAGCCTCTCGGCGACGTCGGTGCTACGCCCCACCCTCTCCGGCAGCGGCACCGCCAGAGTGGTGGCCGGCCCCGCTGCACGCTACTCGATTACGGCTCTCGATGTCTCCGCAACCGTCGCGCGATACACCACGTTTTCGGTAGGAACAGTCGATGCCTATGGCAACCCTGTAACCAATTACGGCGGGACTGCGACGGTAAGCAGCAGCGATCCGAACGCCCAGATTCCAGCGACCACGGCTTTCTTCAGGGGAATCGTTCCAAACTTGCACGTGACATTTCAAACCGCGGGCATTCAGACGGTTAGCCTGCGGGACCGCAACAACCCTCAATTGGTAGGTGAGGGGAGCCTCCGAGTGCTAGGTGGCTCAGCGGTCACTTTCGAGATCGTCGGGTTGCCGAACACCACGATGGCCAGAGCGGAGACACGCTTCTCGGTGGTTGCGAAGGATGCGTACCAAAACGTGGCGTCCGAGTACGCCGGCACGGTCCGCGTTACCAGCACGGATCAAAGAGCCAGGTTCGTCCTCTCGAGTTTCAGCTCAGGAGTCGCCCAGGCCCGGGCAACTTTCCAAAATGAGGGGGCGCACTCGGTGGTGGTAGCCGACTCGGTTCATGGCTCGCTTCGCGGGGAGGCGAGCACTTCAGTTGTTTCCACGGCTCCATTGGCCTGTAGCGTTGGCGGGCCTAGCTCGCCGACGCTCCTGTTGCTGCTTGCTTACGCGGGCCTTTGGCGAATGCGTTCCAAATCGCGAAAACGCTAAGGACTAAGATTCCAGCGAAGCCGAGTTTGCGCTAAACAGGGACGCTTTCTTGCCGTTTCTGCGAGGTGACCGAACTGTGGGAATCGAGGCTGAGCGACGGGTGGGCGTGCATACCTGTATGCTTTGCGAAGCCGTCTGCGGTCTCACTGTGCAGATGGAAGGGACGTCAGTGCGGGATGTGCGGGGGGATCGCGACGACCCGTTCAGTCGCGGCCACCTCTGCCCCAAAGCCTCGGCAATTGTCGATGTGCAGGGCGACCCCGATCGGATTCTCGAGCCCCAGTGCCGGGACGGCAATGCCTGGCAGGGCGTTTCCTGGGAATTGGCGCTGGAAGAGGCCGGCCATCGACTGGCCGCAATCCAACGCAAGTACGGCCGCAGCTCGGTGGGGGTGTACGTCGGCAATCCGACCGTGCATTCCTATTCGGCGATGCTGGCCTTACCGTTCTTTCTGCGCGCGATCGGCTCTCGGGCACGATTCTCGGCGACTTCCGTTGATCAGCTCCCGGCGATGCTTGCTGCATTGGAGATGTTCGGCCATCAGCTGCTATTGCCGATACCAGACGTGGATCGAACCAGCTTTTTTCTGATGCTTGGCGCCAATCCGTGGGTCTCCAACGGAAGCCTGATGACGGCGGGAGGGATCGCCCGCCGCCTCGAAGAAGTGCGCGCGCGAGGCGGCAAGCTGGTGGTGGTTGACCCGCGGCGCACCGATACCGCCGCGCGCGCCGACCAGCACCTGCCGATTCGGCCGGGCACGGATGCCTTGCTTTTGCTCGCGATGCTGCACGTGGTTTTCGAAGAGCGCCGAGTGCAACTGCGGCACCTGGCGGGTTCGATCGACGGATTGGATGCTCTGGAGCGAGCGGCCCGCGGATTTTCGCCCGAGCGCATCGAGGGCAGAACTGGCATTGCCGCTAGGGAGATCCGGGCGCTCGCGCGCGCCTTCGCGACTGCGCCCTCGGCGGTAGCTTATGGAAGGGTTGGCACCTGCACCCAGGAATTCGGCGGCCTCACCGCCTGGCTGATCGTCGCTCTGAACGCAGTTACCGGAAACCTCGACCGGGAGGGCGGGTTCATGTTCACCACCCCGGCGGCGGATCTCGTGGCGCTGGCGAAGCGAACTGGTGACCGCGGTCACTTTGGCGCGTGGCGCAGCCGGGTGAGAGGGCTGCCGGAGTTTGGCGGCGAGCTGCCGGCTGCCGCGCTGGCGGAAGAGATCGAAACGCCCGGCAAGGGGCAGATCCGAGCGCTGATTACCTTCGCCGGAAACCCGGTGCTCTCCACCCCGAACGGAGCTCGCCTGGAGCGCGCGCTCGCCGGGCTCGAGTACATGCTCTCGATCGACCTGTATCGCAACGAGACCACCCGCCATGCGAATGTGATCCTCCCCACTAGCTTTGGCTTCGAGCGCGACCACTACGATCTCGTGTTCTATACACTCGCGGTACGTAACGCCGCCCGTTACGTGAAGCCGCTCCTCCCGGTGCCGGGAAAGGTGCGCGGGGACTTTCAGATCATGCTCGACTTGGCGAGAACGCTTCGGCGTCACGGCGGTGGGAGGGCTGGAAGAGTTCTCGGAGCGGCGCTTTGGTTGGGGCGCACCCTGGGCGAGCGACGACTGCTCGATCTGATGCTGCGCCTTGGCCCGCATCGGCTCAGCTTGCGTCAATTGCAGCGGAGTCCCCATGGGGTGGACCTCGGGCCGCTGCGCTCGCAATTACCCGGACGGCTGTGCACGGCCGGCAAGCGCCTTCAGCTTGCGCCGGAGATTTTTCTGCGCGATTTGAATCGGCTCGAGTCTCGCCTGGCGGAGAATGCCCACAATGGGCTGCTGCTGATCGGCCGCCGAGAGCTGCGCAGCAACAATTCGTGGATGCACAATAGCCCGCGGCTGGTGAAAGGCCCGGCTGGTTGCGTGCTGCTGGTTCACCCCGAGGACGCGGCGGCGCGCGGCCTACGATCGGGAGATCGCGCTCGGGTGGCTTCGCGGGTGGGCAGCGTGGAAGTCCCGGTGGGGGTGACCGACGACATTGCCCCCGGCGTAGTGAGCCTCCCCCATGGTTGGGGGCACGTCCGCGAGGGCATCTCCCTTGGCGTCGCGGCCGCGCACCCGGGGGCCAGTCTCAATGACCTGACCGACGAGCAGTGCGTGGACGCGCTCTCGGGAACCGCGGCATTCAGCGGCGTCTCGGTCAGCGTAGTTAAAGCCTAGCAAGCCTGCTTCAAATCGCGCCACGAGCACGCATCGACTCGATCTCGACCAGCCCATAGCCCAGCTCTTTCAGCACCGCTTCCGTGTGTTGACCGAGGCGTGGAACATCGCCCATTACCGCGCTTGCGCCCTCAAGGTTGGCGGGAGGAAGCAACGCCTCAATCGGCCCGGTCTCCGTGGCCACCGTGCGCCATCGGCTTCGCGCCTTCAGCTGTGGATGAGCCAGAACGCTGTCGATGTCGTTGAGCCGGCCGTTGGCGATCCCGGCGCGATCGAGCCGCTGCACGACTTGATCCGCGCTCGCATCCGCGAAAGCCTGCTCGATCAGATCGGTCAAATCAAAGCGATGCTCGACGCGTCGGCTGTTGGTGGCAAACCGATCATCGCCGATCAATTCCGGGCGTGCGATTACTTCGCGGCAGAATACCGCCCACTCCCGTTCGTTCTGGATCCCGAAGATCACGTCTTGACCATCGCCGGCGCGATGCGGACCGTACGGCGCGATCGCCGGATGGGTCGCGCCGTTTCGAGGTGGGGGTTTGCCGCCGTAGCCGCCGAAGTAGAGCGCGTAACCCATCCATTCCGCGAGCGCCTCCAGCATCGAGACCTCGATCCGAGTGCCGCTACCGGTTCGCTCACGCTGAAAAAGGGCGATCAGAATGCCCGAATACGCATACATCCCTGCAGCGATGTCCGCGATCGAGATGCCGCAGCGAGACGGTTCGGCCGCTCCTCCGGTAATGGAGATCAGCCCCGCCTCCGCTTGAATCAGCAGGTCATAGGCCTTCTTGTCCCGATACGGTCCTTCGTCCCCGTAACCCGAGAGATCGGCGAGGATCAATCGGGGGAACTTCGGAGCCAGCGCCTTGAAATCGAGCCCCAGCCTCGAGCTGGCTCCCGGCGCGAGATTCTGAACCAGTACGTCCGCTCTCGCCAACAGCCTTTGAAGCGCGGCACGCGCGTCGGGCTGCTTGAGATCGAGCGTCACGCTCTCCTTGCCCCGGTTCAACCAGACGAAATGCGAGGACATCCCTCGGACCGTCTGGTCATAGTCTCGGGCGAAATCTCCACTCCCGGGCCGCTCGACCTTGATCACTCGCGCCCCATAATCCGCGAGCTGGCGAGTGCAGAAAGGCCCGGCCACGGCGTGCTCGAGCGATACCACTGTGATCCCTTGAAACGGTCGCATCGCGCGTCAATAGGAGCGAGGCAGGCCCAGCACGTGCTCGGCGATATAGGCCAGGATCAGGTTGGTCGAAATCGGCGCCACCTGGTAGAGGCGGGTTTCCCGGAACTTGCGCTCGACGTCGTACTCGCTCGCGAAGCCGAAGCCGCCGTGAGTCTGCAGGCAGACGTTTGCGGCCTCCCACGAGGCCTTGGCGGCAAGGTACTTCGCCATGTTCGCTTCAGCGCCGCAAGGCTGATTCCGATCGAAAAGGTCGCATGCCTTCCAGCGCATCAAGTTCGCCGCCTCGACTTCGACATAACTTTCGGCGATCGGGAACTGTATCCCCTGGTTTTTTCCAATCGGTCGCTCGAAGACGATCCGCTCGTTGGCATAGCGGGTTGCCTTGTCCACGAACCAGTATCCATCCCCGATGCACTCCGCGGCGATCAGCGCTCTCTCGGCGTTGAGCCCGTCAAGGATGTACTTGAACCCCTTGCCTTCCTCGCCAATCAAATTCTCCGCCGGAATCTCCAGGTTGTCGAAGAAGGCTTCGAACGTCTCGTGATTGACCATGTTTCGGATCGGCCTCAGCGTCAGCCCGTGGCCGACCGCTGAGCGCACGTCGACCAGGAAGATCGACATTCCATCCGACTTGCGCTTGACCTGGGCGAGTGGGGTGGTGCGGGCCAGCAGGATCATCAAATCCGAGTGCCGCACCCGGGAGAGCCAGACCTTCTGTCCATTCACCCGGTAGCGGTCTCCGTCCTTTACCGCCATTGTCTTGAGCCGAGTCGTATCGGTCCCAGTGGTGGGCTCGGTTACCCCCATCGACTGCAAGCGCAGCTCGCCGCTCGCGATCTTCGGAAGGTAGTAGCGCTTTTGCGCCTCGGAGCCGTGCCGCAACAGGGTCCCCATGTTGTAGAGCTGACCGTGGCACGCGCCGGAGTTTCCGCCGGAGCGATTGATTTCTTCCAGAATCACCGAGGCTTCCGCCAACCCCAATCCGCCGCCCCCAAAGTCCTGAGGGATGAGAGCCGCGAGCCAGCCAGCCTCGGTCAGGGCTCGGACAAACTCGTCGGGATATCCACGCTCCTCGTCCATTCTCCGCCAGTACGCTGAATCGAATTTGCGACAGAGCGCCCGTACCCCCTCCCGGATCTGCTCAAACGATTCCATTGCTGGGGGGTTCTACTTGATCTACGCAACGTTTGGACCGCTCCGGTGTCATCCGCTTGATGGGAGCGAGGACGCGGCAGGGCCGGCCATCGAACCCGCCTTGCCTTACCCAAAAACCTGTGAAAATGAGCTAGCGGGGGAGGTCTTTATGAACGCAATGCTGAAGGCGTGGGGAAGCATTCAACGAGCAGTCTTGCTTGCGATTGGGTTGCCGCTGGCCCTCTCCGGCCAGGTCGCCGCGCAGAGCCCGAACAATTGGCTCCACTTCCATAAGGACGAGCAGATTACCGGCTGGAACCCGAACGAGACGATCCTGACCCCGCAGGCTGTGGCAACCGGGAACTTCGGATTGGTTTGGGAATCGGACCCCGATCAGTGCGGCGGCCCTGACAGCCACATGTATGCCTCGCCGCTCTACGTCGAGGGCCTGACGATGACGTTAGACCCGTACGCCGGAATGACCTTCAACGTGATTTTCGCGGCGACCAACAAGAATTACGTCTGCGCGATCGTGGCATTCGACCCGAATGGAGTTGTTCCGCCAGGGAGCGTCCTTTGGAGCCAGGTGCTCGGCGCCCCGTCAGATCAGCCAGGTCAGCAGCAAGATATGATTGCCAAAGGGATTTTCGGGACGCCGGCGATCGATCTCGATTCGACCCCACCGCGTCTGTATGTCGTCGGCGACACGGACATTTGCGATCCAGCGACCCCTTGCCGAAAACACCGCGGCTTCGCAATCGACATCACCAACGGCAATTTCCTCGACGGCTGGCCGCTCATTTTCGACAACACGACGATTGGCGATCAAGCACCCGATGGAATTCAAGTAAATGGCCCGACCTTGTTTGAAGAGGTCAACCACATGGATGAGCGAGGCGCGCTCACCCTAAGCTACGACAAGACGATCCTGTACCTCACATTTGGCAGCTACCAGGACGCCGGTCCTGGATTTTTGGTTGCCGTGGACACGGGGATTGTTTCCGGGACGCCCGCAATCCTAAGGGCCTTTGCATCTGCCCCCAATGCGGATCCTGTGACTCATCAGTCATCCGGCGGGATGTGGGCGCCGGGTGGACCTGCGTTGGACGCGAACGGAAACGTCTACGTGGTGACTGGCAACCAAATCCCGGTCCTCGACCCGCCCGTTCCAAATCACTGGTCCGAGGCCATTCTCGTATTCGCCCCCGTGGGACCGCCGGATTTCACCTTCAACCTGATTGGAACTTACACACCCTGGAATCACTGTCAGATGGATGAATGGGACGCCGATCTGTCTGGAAGCAGCACAATCCTATTCGACGTCGATCCGAGCCTCACCTCGACTCCGCATTTGCTTTCGATCGGCGGCAAACAGGGTAACGCCTACCTGCTCGATCGCGACAACATGCCCGGCGATCTCGCCACCGAGCCGCCTTGCCACTGGATCCAAGGCGATCCAGGTCACCGGACGCATTTGGATCCTACCGCGGACCCCTCGGAGAAGTCGCTCTTTGGCCCGGAGCTTCACGACTACTACAAGAGCGAGGATGGGTTGATGCAGGACCGCCCCGGTCCACTGAATCTTTTCGGCCCTTACCAGGAAGACTGCCATCAAGGGAATCTGGCCCGCGGTCGTACCACGCCCTCGTATTTCCAGGACCAGAACGGACAGGCCTACGTGTTCTTCACCGGATCCACCAAGCCAGGGCTCTGCAGCATCGACCCAACATTTCCGTCCATCGCGCGGACTAAGCTCGTGACTCCCGCGCCGGATCGGCCCGCGTACTTGAGCCTCGATGCGTATGACGACGGGATCATCTTCAGGAACCCTGGCATTGGAGTTATCAGCAGCAACGGCAATGACTTCTCTACGGCCATCTTGTGGGTGGTAGACCCGAACAGGCTCCGTGCCGAGCCGCTGGCCGATAGCCAGCCGATCCTGTACGCGATCGATGCCAGCAGCATGACAGTGCTGCAGATGGTGTTTAGAAGTACGGAGGGGGAGCTGGTGCAGGCCGGCAAGTACAACACCCCAATCGTGGCGAACGGCATGGTGTTCGTCGGCACCAGCAGGATCAGCGCGTACGGGTTGAGGCAGTAACTCTCGACGGCTAGACGGCGAATCGGAAGTTGATGATATCGCCGTCGTTCACCACGTACTCCTTGCCCTCAAGCCGCAGCTTACCCTCATGGCGGGCCTTGCTCTCGCTGCCCGTTGAGATGAAGTCGTTGTAGTGCATCACCTCCGCACGGATGAATCCGCGCTCCAGGTCGCTGTGGATTCGGCCGGCGGCTCGAGGCGCCCGGTCTCCGCGGCGGATGGTCCACGCCTTCACTTCGTCTTCGCCGACGGTGAAAAAGCAGATCAAGTCGAGCAGTCGGTAGGCGGCCCGGATGAAACGCGCTCGCGCCGGCTCGGAGATTCCAAGGGACTCGAGAAACTCGCGTTGATCCTTAGGATCGAGCTGCGCGATCTCCGCTTCCACTGCGGCGGAAAGCGCGAGCGCTTCGGCTCCGCGTTCCTTCGCTGCTTCGACCAGGTCGCTCCGGGGCGGGCTGGCGGCCTCTTCTTCTGCCAGATTGACTGCCACGAGCATCGGCTGGCGGGAGAGAAAATGAAAGTGAGCCATCTCTTTCTCCTCCGCGTCGCTCCAGCGCATCGTGCGAAGCGGTTGTCCGGCCTCGAGGTGCTCCGCCAGGCGCGACAGTTCATGGAATTCCGCACTGCCTTTGCCATGCTCTTTGCGCAAGCGGTCGAGTCGCTTTTCGACCAAAGCCATGTCGGCAAGCACCAGCTCGGTGTCGAAATCGCGCAGCTGCCGCAGCGGGTCTGGCGGAGATCCGTCTCCACCCGTAAAAGCGCGAACCACCAGGCAGAATGCGTCCGCATCGCCCAGCGCCTTGATCGCATCGGCATCGAGGCCCGAGCCCTTGCCGCGCGCTCCAGGCAAATCGACGAAGCTTATCTCAGCATAGGTTTTTTTCCGGGGCCTGTAGATATCCGAAAGGGCGTCCACCCGCGGGTCCGGAACTTTGATTGCGCCGAGGTTTGCGTGGCCGTGCGCCGCGGTGCCTTCTCGGTGCATGCCGGTGAGTGCATTGAAGAGCGTCGTCTTGCCAACCAGTGCGTAGCCCACCAATCCCGCTTTCATCCACGTCCTCGCTTCCTGCCGTCGCAATCGGCACCAGGTGACGACCCTGCAACAAAATCGTCTCTAGATCGAGCGCAAACGGGCCGCCGATCGGCACCGATCGATCGCCAGCCGACATCCAACTGTTAGCCAATCGTTAGCATCGTCGATCGGTCTGGATGCTACCTGTGCGCCGCGAACAGGGGGTTCATCCATGACCAGACTTGGAGTGCTCGTTGTTGCGCTGTCGGTTGGCGCGCCTTCGATCGTGCGGGGCGAGTGCAGGCTTCGCTCGGCCCGCGGCGAGATTGAGCACGTTGTTTACATTGTTTTTGATAACATGCATTTGCGTCGCGATGACCCAAACGTTCCGTCTGATCTGGAGCAGATGCCGAATCTGCTTAATTTCCTGACTCAACAAGGAACGCTGCTGACCAATCATCACACTCCTTTGATTTCACACACCGCGACCGACATCCTGACTGGCCTGACCGGCGTGTACGGGGATCGGCATGGCGTGCCAGTCAGCAATTCTTTCCGCTACTTCAATCCGGATGGCACCAGCAACCCCGGCGTGTCGTTCGCCTATTGGACGGCGCCGATCTTCGATCCTTCCAATCCACTGGTTCCGACCGATACCACTCCGAACATGTTGACCAGGGAAGGTTTGAATGCTCCGGCTCCGTGGGTTCCGTACACCCGGGCCGGTTGCGACTTCGCCACCGCGGCCAATCCGAACATCGTACTGGAGAACATCGCGATCGATATCCCGACCGTATTCGGTCCCGACTCTCCGGAGGCGCACGAAGCGATGGACGACCCGCCTCAAGCCTTCGCTGACTTTGTTGGAATCGGGCTGCACTGCGCCATCGACTCCCCGCGCTGCGCCGAAGCACAAAATGGCAAGCCCGATCCTTTGCCGGATGAGCCGGGTGGTTACGTGGGCTACCGAGGGCTGTTCGGACATGTGTACGTGGCGCCATTGCTGGATCCGAGCGGCCCGCTGCGCGACCTTGACGGAAACATCATCGATGATGGACACGGCCACATCGGCTTTCCCGGTTTCGATGGGATGCACGCTCGGGTGACGCCTCTCGTATGTGGCCCAGATGCTCGAGGCCGGCATTCCAGTCGTCTACGCGTATATTTCGGACGCCCACGACAACCGCGCGATGAGTCAAGCCTATGGGCCGGGAGAAGCCGGCTATGTGCAGGCGCTTCGCGAATACGACCGTGCTTTCGCTCAGTTTTTTGCCCGATTGGCGCAAGACGGCATCAACTCCGGCAACACCCTGTTCGTGATTACGTCGGATGAGAACGATCACTACGTCGGCCGCGCGGGCAGTCCGCAAGGATGCGACGGTATCAATCTTCCCTGCACTTTCCGCCGCAGCCCGCCGGACATCGACATCGGGGAGCTCACTGCCAATCTTACCGGCCTACTCGCGCGGCAGGGGATCACGACGCCGTTTCTGGTCCACTCTGATTCGGCACCCACCATTTACATTACCGGTAATCCCGCTCGAGACACCAGTGCTACGCGTGAGTTCGGGCGCGCTCTGGCGCGAATTGAGGTTCCCAACGTGTTCACTGGTCAGATCGAGCACCTCAACAACTATCTGGCCGATCCGGTAGAGATGAATCTGCTCCACCTGGTGACGGCGGATCCCGCGCGGACGCCGACCCTCACAATGTTCGCCAAGCCGGACTACTTCGTGGTCACCGGACCCCAGACCTGCAGCGATCCAGATATGACCTGCATCACCCAAAATCCCGCGTTCGCGTGGAATCACGGTGACAACACACAGGACATCGTTAGCACCTGGGCCGGAATCGTCGGCCCGGGCGTTCAGCGCCGAGGCCTCGAGGGCGCAGTCTGGAGCGACCATGCCGATCTTCGACCAACCCTTCTCTCTCTTTTGGGCTTGAGCGATGACTACGGCCATCAGGGCCGGCTGGTGAACGAAATCATTCACAGTTGGGCCCTGCCGCGAGAGGTCCGCCGCCATGAGCAGCTCGTGCAGCGTTTGGGTGCGGTGTACAAGCAGCTCAATGCCCCGGTCGGCGCATTGGGATTCGACAGCTTGGGGATTTCCAGTTTCGCCGTCTCGAGTGGCGACCCGACACAGGACGTCGCCTATGCGATCTTCGAGGGTTACCTGCAGGGGGTGACCGAGCGCCGGAATCACCTCCCTCAGCAGATCGAGAGAATTCTCGACGAAGTTACGTTCGGAAATCAGCCGATCGATCCCCGCGAAGCGCGCGCGCTGATCGCCCAGGGAACTGAGCTGATCGAGGAAGTCCATCAATTAGCAGAGGCGGTGGACCACTGACCGTATGTCAGCCGGGAGGGGGGAGGGCGATGGGGTGCGGGGGGCGCAGCGCGTATAACGAGTTGTGAGTCGCAGTGCATCGTCCGACGCGATCCGGAGCGATTCACTGCGCTTCGAAATATTCCGACTCACAACTCGTTCACACGCTCGCGCGGGGACTTCTGCGTCAAGCGCGACGGGTTCGTCCCGATGCGCGCTTCATTTGCCGCGCTTCGACAGATCCGAGTAGGAGCGCTGCGGTGGGCGTCCGGTTTCAACCGGAAGGTTTTCCGCGGCCCAACCAGGCTCGGTCACTTTGCCCATCGGATCCTTGGCGCCGCCGAATCCAGCGCGTTGATCCACCACGTTTTGATAGCCAGCTGCTTCCAGCATCTGCGCGGCCCGGAGCGACCGACCGCCGGAAAGGCACCCCACCACAATCTTGGCCTCTTTTGACAGAACCGTCTCGACGACCCGCATGAAGTCCGGGTTCGGCGACATCCCCGCGGCCGCAGCGTGCAGGAGCGGGATGTTGATCGCTCCCGCCGGATGCGCTTTCTCGAACTCTCCCTCGCTGCGCACGTCGAGATAGGTCCAGCCTTCATCCTGCAGCGCCTTGGCTTCCTTCGGCGAGATGCGCTTCATCGCTCCTCCGTCTCAGTTATGGACGGCCGCGGCGGAACCTTGAACGGCGCTGCCGGGCACGGCCGGTCCCGTGGCAATCGGACTCAGTCTGCGCATTTGCAGCTCCTGGTTCAACCCACCCACCTCCTTGCTCATCATCGAATCGAATTGAGCTTGGACGTCGTTGAGCTCGTGCTGCAAGGCATCGATCCGCTCAACTTGGTAACGGGCCGGTCGCCCTTCCCAGCTGAGCAGCGCGCCATACAGGTGGTCCGCGTGCTCGCGGATTCGCTCCTCGCCGGTGATTGCGCCGCCCTCCTTGGTGGCGACGATTTGTTTCTTCGCGTTTTCCAGTCGGTCCGCCAGGCTGCGCAGCTTCTTGTGCAACTCATCGTTCGGTGGCACCGACTTGAGGCGGGACTCTGCTGACGAACGCGCACCTTCGATCCGAGCGACCAGGGTACTCATCGATCCGAACAGAGCGTGGACGCGCATCGTCGCATCGAATTGCTGTCTGCGATCAGCGACGGTGTAGGGCGCACGGCGATCCAAACCGATCTCCAGCTTTGCTTGCACCACTTGCGGGCCCTTGGTGAGGCGAATGGTATAGGCGCCTGGAACCACTCGAGGGCCCTGGGAGGCCGCGAACGCAACCGTCGCGGCTCGTGGGACCTGCGGCGGCTTAACCTGCATGCTCCACGAGACGCGATTGATTCCGCGACGCTTGGTCGCAGGAATGGTGTCGACGAGCTTCCCGTCGGGATCGAGAATATCGAGCTTGATGGGCCCAAATAGATGACGAGTGCGTTGATAGTAGGTGATCAGCGCGCCGCCGGGAGCAGCGGGGCCCACGTAGGTCGCGTCTCCTTCAGACCAACCGCCACGGCCACTCATTCTCTGCTGATTGAGTCGAGCGGGGAGGAACGCGACTTCCTGCGACAAAACCTCGCTGGAGAGCGCTCGTAGTGGCGGGAGGTCGTCGACAATCCAGATCCCGCGGCCGTGGGTAGCGATCACCAGATCGTGCTCACGGGGATGAACCTGGAGATCCCGAACCGCCACGCTCGGGAAGTCTCCTCCTTTGAATTCCGCCCAGCTCTTGCCTGCGTCGACCGAAATCCAGAGGCCAAACTCGGTTCCCACAAACAGAAGGTCCGGCTTTAGGACGTCCTCCTTGACTACATGAGCGTAACCTCGGACGCCCTGCTGGGGAGCGACGATCCGGGTCCAGCTCTTGCCGAAATCGGTCGTCCGATAGACCCAGGGAGTCATGTCTCCGAAAGTGTGCCGATCAAAAGTGGCGTAGGCGGTGCCGGCGTTGAATCGGCTTGCCTCCACCCAGCTGACCCAGGATGCCGGTGGCAAACCAGTGACCGCCTTGACCACGTTCGTCCAGGTCTTTCCTCCATCGCGGCTGAGCTGAAGGTTTCCGTCATCGGTACCGACCCAGATGGTCTTGCTGTCTAGCGGGGACTCGCTGATCGAATAAATCGTGGTGTGGGCCTCGGCGGAGGAATTGTCGACCGTGATCCCACCTGACAACTCCTGCTTCTGCTTTTCCGGATCATTCGTCGTCAAATCCGGGGAGATGCGCTCCCAGGTGTCGCCCCGATCCCGCGAGCGAAAGAGGAACTGCGTTCCGATATAAACGGTATTCTTGTCGGTTGGGCTGATCTGGATCGGCGCGTTCCAGTTGAAGCGCAGCTTCTCCTTGTAGCCCGCCTTTGGCTGGATATCGCGCCACGATCGCGTCTTGCGGTCGACGCGCCCCAAGAATCCACCCTGCGATTCCGCATACACCGCGTCGGGATCCGACGGATCCACGACCGTCCAGAATCCGTCCCCGCCGAAGAGGTTCTCCCAGCGCGCGTTCGAGACTCCACCGGGAAAGGAAGAGTCTCCGACCCATGAGCTGTTGTCCTGCAAGCCTCCATAGACCTGGTAGGGATCCTTGTTGTCCGCGTACACGTGATAGAACTGCGAGACCGGAAGATTCTCCGACTTCCACCAGCGGTTGCCGCCGTCGAACGAGAGCCATAGGCCGCCATCGTTGCCGCCGATAATGCGCTTGGGATTTTCCGGATCGATCCAGAGATCGTGCCAGTCGCCGTGAGCCCGGGCAATGCCACCGGCCCCAAAGCCAGCGCTGGCTCCAGCAGAGAAGCTGCGACCCCCATCCTCGCTCACGATCAACTGAAGATCGGTCTTGAAGATCCGGTCCGGATTGGTCGGATCGACCACCAGCTTGGCGAAGTAGAAGGGCCGCCAGACCATATTCTGGCTGCGGTCGCGTGCCTCCCACGTCTTGCCGCCATCGGCAGAACGGTAAAGCGCCGAGTCCGTGGACTCGATGAACGTGTACACAATCTTCGGATCCGAGCGAGCAATGACAACTTCGAGCCGCCCCCAAGGTTTTGGGGGCAGTCCGGAATGGTTGGCGGCGCTCAGCTCGCTCCACGTTTTTCCTCCGTTGGTGGTACGGAAGAGCCCACTTCCGCTCGATGCGTCCGGTCCATTGCCGCCGGAACGGAAGGTCCATCCCTGGCGCCGAAAGTCCCACAGGCCGGCAAAAAGAATCTCGGGGTTCGTCGGGTCCATCGCCAGTCCGGCGCAGCCGGTCGACAGGTTTGGACCTTTGAGGATGAGGCTCCAAGTCTTTCCGGCGTCGGTCGTCCTGTAAAGGCCGCGGTCGGCGCTGTCGCTCCAGAGCTTTCCGGGGACGCAGGCGTAGACGATCGACGAATTCTTGGGATGTACTGCGAGGTTGGAGATCCGCTCGGATTGGCGGAGCCCCATGTTGGTCCAGGTCTCACCGCCATCGGTGGACTTATAAATACCATCTCCTACCGAGACGGAGTTGCGGGTCCACGACTCGCCGGTTCCCACCCAGACCGTCTGCGGATTTCCCGGATCGATTGCAATTGCGCCGATCGACTGCACTGGCGCCTTGTCGAACACCGGTTTGAAGGTGGTGGCTCCGTCGATCGATTTCCAAACCCCGCCGCTGGCCGCGCCAACGTAGAGAGTGGTCTTGCCATGGTCGTTGCGAGCGGCGATCGCGGAAATCCGTCCGCTCATCGTTGCCGATCCAATGTTACGCGCGCCGAGGCCAGAGATGATCCCTTCTTCGAATTTAGGGGCACCTTGGGCCGCGGCGGGTGGGGGGCGGGTGGCCTGCGGAGCGGCGGCGGGTGCAGCGCCTGCCCCCGGGACAATGACGCGTTCCACTCGGGCGCTCGGCCCCGGGAACCGGAATACGGGATCGTCGATCTCGACATTCGCCTCGGCCCGTTCGATCGTGTAACGCGCGCTTCGCCGGGCGCCTTTGAGTCCCGACTCAATTGAAAACGCCATCCAGACTCCGTTGACCTGCTCGTAGCTGCCGAAGTCTGTCTCGGTGGTTCGCTCAACCCCGTGAATCTGCCGTTGGCGCACGATGCGGATGGTCAGGAAATAATCGGGATCCAGAAAGACGTAGTGGGTGTCGCCGTCTTTTAGCGAGACCCTCACTTTGTGGGCGGGCGTGCCGTCGACATCCTCGATTCCGAGGTATTCGACCCGATGTCCCTTCTCGCGCCAGCCAACCAGCGGGCCGTCGAGGTCAGCGTTCTGGGCCAGCTCCTTTGCATCGTCCGCGGCTATCCGCGTCGCGGTTCGTCGTCCGTGGAAAGGCTCCACGGTCCAGGCCTCGTTGCCGTCGAATGCCTGCACCCCAGTGAGCCCCTGTTGCGTCATCTCGGCTCGAATCATCCCCGGGCGCTTGAGCACCTCACCCCAGGCTGCTTCGAAGGTTCGATCTCCGCCGCCCAGGATCACTTTCCCGGTATAGCGGATGGACCGGATGGCCTGCAGCTTCGCCATTCCGCCGCGCGCCTCAATGTGACGGGCGATCAACTCATCCAGGGTTAGGGCATAGGCAGCGCTCACCTGCAGGCAAAGCGTTGCGGCGATCAGACCAATCATCTTTCGCATGGGCACCTCCGAAGGCGGCCATCCTTAGCAGAGGGGACGGGCCTCGCCAAATGGAAGTGTCAGACCAGATCTTTCAGGACCAGGACCGCTTCTCGCGTCTGCTCCTTGGAGCGCACGGTCAGCCGAACCTTGGTTCCGGGTGGATCGGTTTTGAAGCGCTCGCGCAATGCCGGCAGCGGGACTTGCCGCCAAGGGTTGCCATCAACCGCCACAATCTTATCGCCGACCCGAAGCCCGGCAGCGGCGGCCGGGCCGTTGGCGAAAACGTCCAGCACCTCGAAGCCCTCCGCGGATGCATTGATCCACATTCCGGAGCGATCGAAGACGTCCCTCTTCCCGTAGTTCGCGTTGGGTTCGAAAATCAGGCGCTGATGTCCGTAATCGAATGTGATGTTGAATCTTTTCAGTACTCCGCCGCCGACGTTGCCCGCCACGTACGGATCGATGAAGGCCCCCTTGGATTGTAGCGAGAATTCGGTCACCGGATCTTTCACCACGATTGAGCCCAATCGAAGCTCCTTGACCCGCGTGATCAAAGAACGAGCCGCGCCTCCAACACCCCAGCCGGTGACGCCTTCCACTTTGGGAGCGTACCGGCCTTTGAGGCCATGCTTTTCCACGAAAGGCGCAAGCAGGGACAGCGACGAGCGACTTCCGGTGTCGATGTCGCACGCACCCTTGATCCCGTCGATCTCTCCCTCCACTTGCGGGATATGATAGTTGAACTTGAAGGGGAGCACCGTGCCGTTGCCCTGGTAGTTAAAGGCGGAGGGTGCGGTGAGCGTCAGCAAGCTGCGCTCGTAATTGACGGTGACGACAAATCGCTTGAAGATTTCGTAGCCGACGAGCCCGCCGATCGCGAGGCCTTCAACCTGCTCGAAGCTCTGCATCGGATACGCCGCAAACAGCTGGTTCGACAGGGTGACATCCCCCAGCTGCAGCATGTCCACCTTGACGAGCCCGACGTCCTCGGACTTTTCGCCCACCCCCCGTCCTTGAAGCGCGCCCTGCGGCTTGAGCCCAAGCTCCTTTGCCAGCGGCGGCGTCACGATGTTCGCACCCCCGGTGTCGCAGAGGAATGTAAAAGGCCCCTTACCGTTCAGTTTCACCTTCACATAGATGTGATTGTTCGCCAGCTCGAATGGAGTGGTAGTCGACGACTTGCCGCCTTCGAAAGCGAAGTCAGGCGGGGGCGGAGCCGGCTTGCGAAAGAGGCTGTCGTCAATCGGCACATTGAACTCGACCTTTTCGAGCGTAGTGAATTGGTCGTACTGCTTCTCGCCATTGGTGGATCTCTGCTGGAAGGGCAGCTTCACGCCGCTGATCGCTCGATAATCGGAGAAGTAGGTGGTGCGAGTCTCGAGCGCGGCTTTCTCCACCGCTCGATCGAACAAGGAGGTGGCCGCATCGATCCAAACATCAAACGGGCGCCCGCCTTTGGGTGTAATCCGCAGGACGAAATAGCGCTTGCCGTCTTCGGTCTTCTGGGTGGGGCGCTCGATCGTCGCCGGCCAGCGCTCCGGAAACCAATAGGCGAGGCTTCGGCGATAGGCTTCATTCGCCGCCGACTCCAGCGCATCACCGCCGCCTTCCTCGCGCACCTGCTTCGACGTGTCCTGAGACCAGACGATTCGGCCGTCGAAACCCTCGGCTCCCGAGCTGGGACCTAACTCATAACGATCCACGTGCCGTCCGGTCAGCACGTCATCCCAGGACTCGCCTTTGCCGGTCAGCCCGGAAGTCGAGAGTTTGCCTTGGGAGTGACTCGTTCGAATCCCATTCCAGGCCTCGCCGCCAGTGACCTGCTTGGCCTTGGCGAGAATTTCTTTCGCGGTTGGCTGGGCTGATGCAGCCAAGGGAAGGAGAAGCAAACCGAAGAGGGCTCGAGAGAGGGCAGGGGCCATGTTCGCCTCTTAATACGAGCGCACCTTGACTGCATTGCCCCAGGTTCGCCGCGAGCGGAACCTCAGGCGGCCGCGGCCTCACGGCTCGCCAGGACCGTCAAGATCCGTTCGGCAACAACCACCGCGTCGGCGCTGGGTTCGAGGCCTACCGAGATGTGTCCCGCTCGCCACGGCAGAACGAGCTGGAATTGAATCCCGTACCGGATCAGTAGAAACCGTAAGCCCTGAAGGTCGAGATCGCCGCGGCGGCGGGTCAGCTCGATCGCCACGGGATTAACGATCAGCTCCTCCATCCGATCGGTCTCCACCGGATTGTGGCTTGGCAACCGGGGATTCTGCGCCATCTCGATCAGGCGGCCCTCCTGATTGACGGCGACGTAGCGGATGTTCCGATCCAGGGCAAATAGTTCGGCGCTCAGCGCATGGGTCATGGGTGCCTCTCCCGTTTCTAACTACCAAGTCGGTTAGACAATGAGGATGACGGGCGGACCCGCCATCTGTCAACCCCCTAGCCAGTTAGAGTTTAAGTTGTGCCCGGGATTTGCTCACCGGTATGCTCCGGTTCCGTGCCTGAACCCAGCCAAAGCTCGTACGCAAATAACCCACCTCCACTGATCGGAAACAGCCTGTGTTTGGACCTCGTCAACACGGTCGATTGGCGGGGGAGGCCGGGCGACACGGATGGGCTGACGAGCTACGAGGAGCTCGTTTACTGGTCACTGCAAGCCGGGGCATTGGGCAAGACGGAGTCGCGGCGGCTTGTGGCTGAGGCGCGTCGCCACCTGAAGCAGGCGGCGCGCGTGCTGGAGGTGGCAAGAGCCCTCCGGGAAGCGATTGCGAGAGTCTTCGAGCAGTCCAGGCAGCGACAGTCCGGCGATCTCGCCTGGCTCAATCAGATGTTGCGGCGTGCCCCGGCACGAGCAGCGATCGTAGCGAGAGGCAACGAGTATCACTGGGCGAACGAAGAGAAGGCGTTCCTGCTGGAGCGCCCCCTCTGGCCGGTGCTTTGGGATGCTGCCGATTTGCTCACTTCCGACCGCCGCGAATGGGTTCGCAATTGCGGCGACCCCGAATGCGGCTGGATGTTCCTCGACTCGTCGAGGAACGCCACTCGCCGCTGGTGCTCAATGGAGCGGTGTGGCAATCGCGCCAAGGCGCGTCGGCACTACCGAAGGCACAAGAAAAAAGGGTAGCGGCAACATCCCGCTACCCTCGATCCTTCAACCTAGAACTGTGGACCTTCTGCCCTCTTAGTTTTGGCCCAACACGAAGAGGTGACCATTGTTCTGGGCGTAGAGCCGGCCCGTCGGATCAATCGAGAAGGGGGTATAGGCGGCGCCGACCGCAAGATTCGTGAAGAACTTGAAGTTAGGCGTGGTGAAGACGCCAGTATTCCCCTGCCCGAGCACGTAGACGTTGCCGTCCTCGCTCTCGACGTAGACGTTTCCATTGCCGTCGACGGCCGGCGCATTGATGCACCATTCGAAGCCGTGCGGGTGCTGACCGTCGTTGACGCAGGTGATGGACCCGTCGGGATTGCGGTGGCAGTTGCGGGTCTCAGTGCTTAGGAACTTCCACTCCGGCACGAGGTTGGAGTTCACCTGAGTGATGTAGAACGGCCCGGCCGGGATACCGGTGAACGCGCAAACGACCTCGCTCACCGGGAAGGCCGGACTCGAGTTGCAGTAGAAGCCCGCCTCCTCATCGTAGTGATTGTCTTTCATCACGATCGAGTAGGTGCCGTCGTGCTGGAACACCGCCTGGGTGTCGTCCCAACCAAAGTCATAGGTCGCCAAGATGGCACCATCAGAGCCGCGGAGCTTGTAAGCGTGGCCACGCGCAATGTTGTAGCGGGTGTAGGCACCGAAATAGATGTTTCCGTCGGGCAGCACGACCGGTGACGACGTCCCTGCGTCCAGGATTCGTCCTGAGCCCCGCCGATTGGTCGAAGGATCAACGCCGACGTTGGCGCCGTTGCGGCACTTGCCCTTCTCGGGAGTCGGCGAGGATGCGATCGGAAGCAGGACGCCGCAGCCGTCGTTGAGCGTGTGCTGGAGCGAACTCGCCCATTTGAGTGTCAAATTAGGGTTCACTGCTACTACGTAAGAGGCGCGGTCACCGGCGGCGCCAAATAAGGCGAGATCCCCATGGCCCCTACTGGCTGTGTAGATGGTGCCGTCGGGCCCGATCGCGGGAGCGATGTTCAGGCCCGGCCGCTGGGCGCCACAGGCACCTGTGCGCGGATTTGACCCCGGGCTCGGGGGCCACGGAAGGGTTGCGACACTGAATGATCTCTCGCAGACCGTCGGGGGGTTCACCGAGGAGAGCAGCGCCGGATAGCTGACCATGCTGACCGTGTCGTCGGGCGCGATTTTGACCAGCCAGCTGTTGACCAGACCGGGGTACACATTGATCGTCTGATCGGTGAATTTGATGGCGTTGTAGTAGATATTGCCGGCATCGTCGGCGCTGAGCGGGCCGGCCACGAAGGTATTGGCATCAATAGTACCAAAGGGATTGATGCGCGAAACGACCGTACCGTCCCCCTGGTCGAGCTTGAAAACAGTGCCGCCAAACCCCGGGTCGTAAACGAAGCCGTTCGCTAGCACCGCGTGGTACACAGGTTCCCACTGGGCGAGTTCGATGCGCACCGCCTTCCAGTCGCTTTGGAACCTCCACTTCTCCACCAAGTTGCCGCCCTCCCAGTGCAGTCTCGCCTGGTTCCAAATCTGGCTGTTCCAGGCGGATTGGCCGCAGTCTGTCTCGCCCGGTGGCGGGTTCCCGGATCCCGGCGGGCTGCACTCGATAAAGCGGCCCGTCTTGAACTCCATGAAAACATCGTTCTGATGGATCAAGGGCACCTGGTAGTGGACCAGAAGGGTCCCGCCAGCATCCCGTTCCTCTGCCGCTGTGAAAGGATCGTAGACGATGTCGGCCAGTATCGATGTGGCGTCCTGACCCACCGTGGTCACGAAGCCGTCATGCTGCGAATTCTGACCCCACTGGGGCCAATTAATCTGTGCGAACGCTTGGTTGCACAGCACACTCGCCCCGAGGATAACCCCCGAGAACGCAACTGTGATGTGTTTCATACGATGGATGTGTTTCATGAGAACCCCCGATTGAGTTGTCTTACGTCTGGTGAATACTTCCCCCCAGGCCTGTGAGGCCTGCCACTTCAAATGCCGATCCTCAGGCCAGTAGAGACCTGCTTCGACGAAGCGACTTTTGCTGCGTTCGGCAGCGCAAGTCAAGAAACACCTGAGGGAGATATCGATGTTTCAGCGGGCCTCGTCGCTTTTCCTCCAAGCCGCTTTGCAAGTGCCTCTTACTCCTGCAAAAAGGGGTAGCGAATGCGCTACCCCTCACGTGCCAAGCGAAAGGCTATCAGATTGCGTCAGCCGGATCGGACGCTCGGCGCGATACAACTTCCGGCCGCCCGCTCGCGGTGGCGATGGCTACGCGGCTCAATTTCCGACCACAAACAGGTGGCCGTCGTTCTGGGTGAAGATGCGGCCCTGCGCATCGATCGAGAGCGGTGTATAGGCCGCCCCCAGCGCCAGGTTGGTGAAGAAGTGAGTCGCCGGAGGGCCGAGGGAATGGTCGTTCCAGACACCCGTGTGGCCTTGCGGCAGCGCGTAAAGGCGCCCGTCCTCGCTGTTATTATAGACGGTCCCGTTGCCATCGACCGCCGGCGCGTTGATGCACCATTCGAATCCGTTCGGATGGTCGGAGACGCAGTGCTGAGGCTGCTCATCGCCATGGCAGCTCATGGTGTTGGTGCTCTGGAACTTCCACTCCGCCGCCATATGGTGGTTGGAAGTGTCGGTCTGAGTAGCGCTTAGCTGCGTGATGTAGAAGGGACCCGCCGGGATAGTTGGACCGGTCCGTCCGCCGTAGTCGCAGACGATGTTGGCGACGGCAGGGTTACCTTGGAAGAAGTTGCAGTAGAAGCCTTCCTCTTCGTCGTAGTGATTGTCCTTGAGCACCACCGAGTAGGTGCCGGCGTGCGGCCACACCGCTGGGGTCGAATCCCAGCCGAAGTCATAGTAGGAGATGAAAGCACCCGTCGAGCTGAACTTGAAGAGGTGACCGCGGGAGACGTTGTAGCGGCTATAGGCGCCGTAGAGAACGCTCCCGTCAGGGAGCACGGTGGGCGAGGACGACGATTGGTCAATCACGCGCCCGGCCGGCATCTGATTGGTACCGGGATCCACGCCAAGATGATTGGCGTCATACGTACCCCAACGGCACTTGCCCTTTTGGACCGGCTGGGACTGGGTGGCAATCGGGATGAGCACGCCACAGCCATCGTTGATCCCACGGTCGCGCAGCGATGCCGCCCATTTTGGGGTCAAGTCGGGATTGACCGCCACCACGTAGCTGTAGCGGCTGCTGAAGTCCGCCCGGCTGATTGTGTAGATGGTGCCGTCCGGCGCGATCGCCGGAGCGACGTTGATCCCCGGCCGCTGGGGCCCGCACGGAGCTGAAGGCGGAAGGAAGTTGGGATTATACGCGCTCGTCGAGTCGAAGGCAGTGGCGACGCCCGGCCACGGCAGCCGCGAGTTCCCGAAGGCAGTTACGCATGAGCTCGGCGCGTTGGGGACCAGGGCGAAAAAACTCACCTTGCTCGTGCTGTCGTCTGGGGCAATCTTGAGCAGCCAGCTGTTGAGCGCACTCTCGGACCCGGCGTTCGGGTTCTGAGGATCGAAGTCCAACTGGAGCGCATTGAAGTAGACGTTCCCATTGCTGTCCGCCGAGAGCGGTCCGGCCACGTACACCGTGCTGCCGGAGATGGAAGGATACGCCGGGTTGATGAGGGAAACGACGCTGCCATCACCCGTGTCCAACTTCCAGACCGTCCCGTTGGCACCGGGGACGTAGATCAAGCCGTTGGCCATCGCGGCGTGAAAGACCGGCTCCCAGCCACCGACCAGGTCAGCCGGCTCAGGCTTCCAGTCGCTTTGAAAAGTCCATTTTTCGACCAGCACGCCGCCCTCCCAGTGCAGTCGTTTCTCGTTCCAGATCTGGCTGTTCCAGTGAGTGGCGGTGTTGATCCCATCGTCGAGCGTGTAGGTGCCGGACTTGAACATCATGTAGGCATCGTTCTGGTGGAGAATTGTGGCCTGGTAGTGGGCGAGCAAGTCGCCACCCTGGTCTTGCTGCTCCTGTGGTACGAACGGATCGTAGACAATATTGGCCAACTGCCCGCTGAGCGATTGGCCAACTACGTCGACGAAACCCTGGTGCTGCGGGTTTTGACCCCATTGCGGCCAATTACCTTGCGCGAGCGCTGTGTTGCAGAGCACGCCCGTCCCGAAGACAACGCCTGAGAACACAAGGATGATGTGTTTCATGAGAACCCCCGAATAAGTGTCTTACTGCTGGTGGACTGCCCCTCAGGCCGGCGAAGCCTGCGATTTCAATGCCGCCCCTCAGGCCTGTCGAGACCTGCCTCGGCGAGAAGCGTTTTGCTGCCATCGGTGGCGCAAGTCAAGAAGTACCTGAACCGATCGCTTGCTAAGCAAGCCACGTTTGTACAGTTGGATAAGCAACAGTTTGGCTTGAATTCCTGAATTTAAGTTAAAGCACGTTCAGGGTGATGCCCTTGTAACATCAATGTTTTCATCCTGTGTCACAGTGCGCGTAATCCTCACAAGCCTTTCGCTTTCTTTCCAGAGCCTCTTTGCTACCGCATCGTCACGGGCGAGTGGCGATGGCTCTTTGGGGCGATTTTTTTCGAAGTAGAGTCCAGTTGTCCCTTCCACGTCGCGACTGGTCGCAAGATACAGAATTGTTTTGGCCCCTGCGGCCGGAGTCATCATCAGCCTCTTCGCAATCCAGAGCACCGGACGGATCCGCCGTGGGGCGCCGCTCCAGATATTGCTCGCGACTGCGCCCGGGTGAAGCGCATTCACTGTCACTCCGCTGCCCTTGAGTCGCCGGGCGAGCTCGCGCGTGAAAAGGACATTGGCTAGCTTCGATCGAGAGTACGCGCGCATCAGTCGATAGCCGCGCTCGAACATCAGATCGTCGAAATCCATCGTCCCTCGATAATGAGCTACCGAGGTAACGTTCACGATGCGAGCTGGAACACTTTTCACCAAAAGGTCCAGCAACAGATGGGTGAGCAGGAAATAGCTGAGGTGATTCACTGCAAACGTCGCTTCCATTCCATCCTCGGTGAGCGTTCGCTTGGCGAACACGGTGCCGGCATTGTTCACCAGAATGTGAAGCGAATCGTGTCGGGCGAGGAATGCCTCAGCCAGGCGCCTGACTTGGCGCTGCGATGCAAAATCGCAAACCAGGAACTCGACGCGGTTTGAACCGGACCGCCTGCGCACCTCTTCGGCCGTGGGTGCGGTTTTCGCTTCGTTGCGCCCGACGATCACCAACTGGGCGCCCATCCGGGCAAGCTCGACGGACGCCTCGAAACCGATTCCGCTCGTGGCACCCGTAATGAGAACTGTTTTTCCAGCCAAATCCGTCATCCGCGTGAGCTTAGACGATAGTCGAAGGCCGGGTGGCCGCTCGCACGGTCAGCAACCCTGGTCGCCGTGACACGTCATCCCTATGGTTAAGAGCTTTCTCGGGGTCGGAGCGGAGGACGGGGATGGGCGGCGAGGGCATTCGGACAAACGCAGGATTGGGTCTGTTTGGCGCATTGTGCTTGGCGCTCGGCCTGATGCACCTGGGATGCGGCTCCGGCTCGGACCGAATGAGGAGTGTTCAAGATCTTCCTCCCCCTCCCGCCGATGACGGCGGAATCCCCGACACGGGACGAGATGGCGGAATCGATGCAGGGACAGATGGGGGCCTCGACGGTGGACCGGACGGCGGCATCGATGGAGGAGTGGACGGTGGATCCGACGGAGGAATCAACTTCGGCGGCCCTGGTCCGTGGCCGATTGAAAACCACAGCTACGGTGCCGCGGACGGCATTCTCGAATCGCCGGTCGTGGGCTTTACTACCGATGAAACTCAGAATCGCTGGGTGGCTACGCACGACGCGCTTTACTTACTGAGGCCGGGACAAACGACGTTTCATCGCTATGCGGCAGCGGATGGATTGCACCTGCAATCCAATCCGGCGGTGTACTGCGACGCTCGGTTACCTGGCGGAGATCACCTTTGCCCGATTTACGGCGCGGCGGTGGATCCCGGCATCACGGAGATCGTTGGCGGTGGACCCAACGAGGTATTCGTCGGATACGCCGGACACGACGAGGGCACCGGCGAGTGGGATGACCCAAACCGCCATACCGGAAAACTCGACCGTGTCCGGCTGCTTCCGAACGGAGCAATCCAGGCGGATCGGATCGACATGTGTTCAGGCGCGCACGGTGGGCAGTACTGGCACAACCGAACCGTGGAACGAATGATTTACGACCATTTCATTCACCCGCATGAGTTGTACGTGGGAACCAATCATGGCGTCGACTTGATGAGGCCTGATCACTTCCGCTATCCGCGGCCCGACGAGTGGTTCGACACCGCCAACCTCGAATTCATGGCCGACCATCTCCACCCGCGAGTTTGTTATCACCGCCCCTGCGACAACACCGAGAGCAACCAGCGGATGGGCGACTGGCGCGGTCTAGCCTTGGCCCCCGATGGAGACTTGTGGGTCGCCGGAATGTGGACCGCCGGCAAGATTCGATGGGATCCGGATCTGCTTCATTGGTTCATGCGACCTGGGGAACAGGCATTCTCGTTTGCTTTTGGAGACCCGTATCCGGTTCCACCCAATGACTATGGGTTCATCAACCAACCGGTCTTCATGCCGCCGCTTGAGGGAGACCATGTTTCGATTAGTGCGGTCGCGGTGGCGCCAGACGGAAAAGTATGGTTCTCGGGCGGAGCCCTTTACAACGGCTATCCGGACTACGGGATAGCTTACTGGGATGGGCACACTTTCCACTATTACGATCCTCAGATTGATCTCGAGATGCCGGAGCGGAGCGTCCGCGATTTGATCGCCCTGCCGACAGGACAACTTGTCGTGGCCGGGCCTAACAGCGGACTCACGTTGTGGAACCCGGCTACGGGAGCGCACCAAAGCCTTCGCGCGCCCCAGTGGCTGCCGGATGACCGCGTCTTGCGACTCGAGCTGGATCGGATGGTGTCGCCCCCTGCGCTGCACGTCTCCACCAGTCGCGGAGCGACCGTTCTTCGCGTTCTTCCCTAACGTTCCCTGGTACGAATGGGTCTTCGCGGGTATGTGATCCGCGGAGACTGTTTCTGAGTCCGATCATCGAATGGGTGGCGCTGTTTGGCTATGGGTTGCTGCTCTACCTGATTGCTCCGCGCGCCGAAAACCACCGGATGTTCCTTTGGGCGCGCTCGGAGCGAGGGGCGCCGTCCGCCGCCCTGCTCACCGCCAGCGTGTTGGTCACTTGGATCTTCGCAAAGAGCATCACCAACGCCGCCAACCTCGGTGAGAAGTATGGAATTTTGGGAGGCATCGCTTATGCCGGCTGGTATCTCTCGGTCCCGATCGCCGGGCTGCTGATATACCGGATTCGCAAGAGCGGTCACGAAGGCTTGATTCCCTTTCTGACCGCTCGCTTCGGACCCGCGGCGGCTTTCTTGTTTTCCGCCGCCATTCTGATCCGGCTCTTCAACGAGGTATGGAGCAATACCGCGGTGGTCGGTAGCTACTTTGGCGCAACCGGCACTCCAGGGTTCTATGCCGGCGCCGTCGCGTTCACCGGGAGCGTCTTGCTCTACACCTTTCGCGGCGGCTTACGCGCGTCGATCTTCACCGACCGCCTGCAACTGGCGTTGGCGGTAGTGCTGTTGGCCTTGGTGCTGGGGATGGCTGTTCCCGCGCACGGAGTCGCCCGGCTCGGGTCGACCAGCCAATTCACGCTGGCGGGAGGTCTCGACCTTTTTTTGGTCGCTCTGCTGCAAACATCCAGCTACCCATTTCACGATCCAGTACTCACGGATCGAGCGTTCGTGACCCCACCCGGAAAAATGCTGGTCGCGTACACGCTCGCGGGTCTTTTGGGCGGCGGATTCATCGTGCTGTACAGCTTTTTGGGAGTGCACGCCCGCCTTAGCGGATTGGGTGGCTCCGGCGATGCACCGGTGCGCGTGGCGGTGTCGCTCGGAAGTGGGGCGCTGATTATCGTGTCGCTGCTGATGATGAACTCGGCCGGAGCCTGCCTCGACTCCTGCTTCTCAGCGATCGCGCGGCACGTGTCGGTCGACCTGGCGGGCGAAGGCGGAGCGCACCCGAGCGGCTTTCGCGGCTTGCTCGCGCCCATCCGCAAGCTTGCGGCGAGCGATCACGGCCTATCACTGGGTCGCTGGACGATGCTCGCCTTCGCGGTGCTCGGCAACCTGCCGCTGTTCTGGAACGCCAACATCCTCAAGGCCACCACGATCAGCGGGACGATGGTGCTTGGGCTTGCGCCGCCTTTCCTGCTTTGGCGTTGGCATCGTCCTGCGCCCGCGGCGTTCTTTTTCTCGTTCGTGTGCGGGCTGGCGGTCGGCGTCGTGGGTGTGCTGGGCGCTTGGCCGAAAGTGCTCGCGATTGGCACGGGCGCCAATGCCGCTTTGCTCGGCCAGAATGTGTTCGGGCTGTTGCTCTGTATTTCAGCGTACGGGCTGGGCGTTCTCTGGGAGGCGTCCCGCGCGCGCGTCGTCACGCCAGTTGCTCAAGAATACTTCGAGCCGACGATCGGTCTGTAACCGATCAGTTTCGGCGCCCGAGGTGCTCTTTGCTGCGACTCGCCTCGTGGCCTCCGAGCAGAAACGGCCATCCCAGATCGAAGCCGCAGATCGTGAAAACGAAGCCAATCAGGTTCAAAGCCAAGAGGGCAAAAACGATCGAAAGGAAAATGTGCATCGGTATCGCTCGAAGATTTAGGGCCCGTCTTCGGGGCACGCGGATCAATCGTACTGGCAACAGCCAGGTGGGAGCTTGGTGCTCGAGGTAGGGGCAGCCAGTCGATTCGAAAGCTAGACCGAATCCGCGGACGAGGCCTTTCCAGTCGATCCGCCGATCCAGTCGCACGCCCACCCAGCCCTCCAGTCCGACGTAAGGGGGGACGAAAAACTGCGCTGGTCGGTTTCACATCGGCCTACGTTTCACCAATGGGTGCGCCTTGACGGGATTGTTGCTTGCCCGACAGCCTTCTCTGTGAATTTGCCGGCTTGGGAGGCAGTCCTCCCAAAAAACGAGGAGGCGTCATGAATCGAACGATGTTGATCGTGTTGTGCATGGTTGTGTCCACCGCGGCGATGGCGATCGAGTGGAGAAAGCATCCGCATCTGGAGAGGGCGATGGGGCAGATTCAAGGCGCCAAAGGTCAGCTCGCTGCGGCCAATGATTTGAAGAAGACGCAGTTCGGGGGCCACAGGGTGAAGGCAATCGAGCTGCTCGAACTCGCCGAGAAAGAAATCTCCGCTGCCGCCGCCTACGCCGAGTCGGACGCCAGGTAGCATCCAGCCCCGCCGGGCCTTAACAAAAGGGGGTATGGACGAACCGACCCTCGAGATTTTTGCCGACTACGTATGACCGTGGTGCTACCTCAGTACGGTCCGTACTGAACGGCTCCAGCGCAAATTTCAGCTGCGGCTTCGACATACCCAATTTCCCCTTCACCCCGATACACCCCAGGAGGGCCTGCTGCTGACCGAGCTGTTCGCGGGCCGAGGAGCGGATATCGAGGCAATGCAGGCGAGGATGAAGAATCTGATGGACGCGGAGGGGCTACCATACGGAAATCGAACGCGAACGTTCAATTCCCGCTTGGCGCAGGAGCTCGGAAAGTTCGGCGATCAGAAAGGCGTCACGCAGATCCATGACGCGCTGTATCGTGCCTACTTCGTCGATGCCGCCAACATTGGCGACCTCGACGTGCTGCTCGACGTTGCCAGTCGGGTTGGTATTCCGCCTGAAGAGGCAAAGACCGTCTTGACGGAACGGAGAATGCGAGCGGCGGTGGACGCCGACTGGGCTCGCAGTCGCGCGCTGGGCGTGACGGGCGTTCCGACCTTCGTGATGGGTCGCAAGGCCGTGGTGGGAGCACAGCCGTACGAAGCACTGGAGCAGCTCGTTCGCGGCGAGTTGGGCGCTCGATCAGAGCGGTAAGACGCCCTCGACCACCTCCATCAGACGGAGGCGACGCTGGGTGACGTCACTGGTGCCGTTCAGCAGCCGCTCGGTTTCGATCAACACCCGCTCGAGTGGAAAGCGTTGCACGAAAGAATCGTTGGTGGGCGTCCCGTCTCGGACCACCGGAGTCCAGGCCACCATCTCATCCGCCCCTCCGCCGATCAGCGCTTCCGCCGCGGCGAAGGCCAAGCGACCTGCGACCATTCGATCCTGGTAGGTGGGATTGCCGCCGCGCACCAGGTGCCCGAGCACGGTGGCGCGAATCTCCAAGTTGGGCAGCTCGGGCGCGAGCCGCTCTTGCACTTTCTCCACCAGCCGCTGTGAGGGGACCTCCACTCCCTCGGCCTTGATCACCAGCACCCGGCGCTTGCCTCGCTCGAGGAAAGCATCGCGGATGATTTTCGCGACCTCCTCGACCAAGGAGGCCTCGCCTCGTCCCTGCTCCCTGAACAACACGGCGTCGGCTCCTGCGGCAACGGCGCTGGCCATCGCCAGATAGCCGCACTGACGGCCCATTACCTCCACCACAAACGCGCGGCGGTGAGCACGGGCGGTGTCGGAAATTCGATCGCAGGCCTGGATGATGGTGTTGAGCGCGGTGTCCACTCCGATCGCGGTCGCAGTGCAACCGATGTCATTGTCAATCGAAGCCGGGACCCCGATCACCCGCGCGCCCACCTCTTGAAACAGCAGATGAGCGCCCGCTAGCGAGCCGTTGCCCCCGATGACGATCAAACCGTCCATTGACGACAGGGTTTTGGCAGCCTGAGCGCGGCCCTCCTTTGTTTTGAATCGGGCGGATCTGGAGGAGCCCAGCAGGGTGCCTCCCGAGCCACCCATCGAGTCGACCTCTGGCAGAACGACATAGCTCGGAGGATGGGTTGCCACTGGGCGCGTCAGCTCGCGCGTTCGACCCTCGATCAGTCCTTCGAAACCGTCCTCGATTCCAAGAACCCGCACACCGCGGGCCGCGGCGACTTTTGCGATCGCGCGAATCGCCGAATTCATTCCCGGCGAGTCACCGCCAGAAGTCAGGACGCCGATGGTCTTGATCACCATCGAAACCTCCGAGGGCACGATTGCGCGGCGGCTGATGAAAGGCAAGCGCGCCCGACGCAGACGAACATATGAATTTGTCTCGCTGTCTCGCTTGACCGTCCTGGGGGTGAGGTGTACGGGGTCGCTGCTTGGCCAACCAGGAGGTGTTGCCATGAAGCTTGCCCTGACCGTCAACGGTGGGCGCCATGAGCAAGAGGTCGAGCCGAGACTCTTGCTCGTTCAGTACCTTCGAGATGTCCTCGGCCTAACCGGAACGCACGTCGGGTGCGAAACAGGCTTGTGCGGCTCGTGCACCGTGATGCTCGATGGAATGGCAATCAAATCCTGCATGATGCTGGCGGTGCAGGCCAATGGCTCGTCGGTGCAAACGATCGAAGGACTTGCGCGCGACGGAAAACTGGACCCGGTCCAGGAAGGCTTCTGGGAGCGGCACGGGCTTCAATGTGGTTACTGCACGTCGGGGATGATCATTACGGCCCGAGCGCTGCTCGACCGAAATCACCGTCCCACCGAAGCGGAGATCCGGGAGGCGCTAGGGGGGAACCTCTGTCGCTGCACCGGCTATCAGCACATTGTCGAAGCCGTGCAGTACGCGGCGAGAAAAACCCAGTCATCGGTGCAAGGGAGGTGACCATGAGCGAACGCGAGCCCTACGTCGGACGCCGGATCAAACGGACCGAGGATCCCAGGCTGATTCAGGGGCTCGGCCGTTACGTGGACGATCTGCGTTTCGCCGACCTGCACCATGTTTCGATTCTGCGGTCCCCGCATGCCCACGCCAAAGTGACATCCCTCGATGCTTCAAAAGCCCGATCGGCAAGCGGCGTCCTCGCGGTGGTGACGGTGGACGATCTCGACCGAGCGAACGTTGGTGACGTGCCATGCGGAGCAGTGCTCTCCGGGATGAAAAAGCCTACGCACCGGCCGCTCGCGCGCCGCAAGGTCCGTTTTGCAGGGGAACCTCTCGCAGCAGTGGTGGCACCCTCGCTCGCTGCGGCTCGCGACGCGATCGACTTGATCGCCGTCGAATACGATCCACTGTCGGCGGTGATTGACCCGGAAGCAGCTCTAAAACCCGGCGCCCCCCTTGTCCACGAGGAGTTGGAAACGAATCGGGCATTCGATTGGTCCGTCAGCAGCGGAGACATCGAGGCAGCTTTCAAATCGGCGGCGCGGGTTGCGTCCCAACGGATCGTCCATCAGCGCCTAATCCCCTGCTCGATTGAACCGCGAGGAGTCGTTGCTCAGTACTTCCCCGGCGACCGACAACTCACCCTGTACACGTCGACGCAGATTCCGCACTTGGTGCGCACCATGCTCGCAGGGGTAATCGGCCTTCCGGAGAATCACGTGCGAGTCGTCGCTCCAGAGGTAGGGGGCGGGTTTGGGTCCAAGCTGAATTTCTACGCCGAGGAAATCCTCCTGGCGTTCCTGGCAATGCAGCTCGCGCCGCGCCCGCTGAAGTGGATCGAGACCCGACCTGAAAATTTCGCCGCAACGATTCACGGCCGCGGACAGGTCGGAACGATCGAGGCCGCGGTCAACCGTGATGGGCGGATCCTCGGCGTGCGCTATCGCTCGATCCAGGATCTCGGGGCCTATCCCCAGCTGCTCGGCCCAGCAATCCCAACTCTCACCGGGTTGATGGCGGCCGGCTGCTACAAGATGGACTCGATCCTGGTGGAAGTCACCGGCGTCTATACCAACCAGATGTCGACGGACGCATATCGCGGAGCGGGTCGGCCCGAGGCGACGTATCAAATCGAGCGACTGATGGACATCATCGCCGATGAGATGCACATCGATCCGGCCGACCTGCGTCGCAGGAACATGCCGCACCCCGAGGAGTTCCCATTCAAGACCGCCACGGGGCTGACCTACGACAGCGGCAACTATCGGAAGGCGCTCGACCGCGCCCTGGAAATCGCCGGAATCGAAAAGCTGCGCGAGGAGCAGCGCACGCTGCGGGATCAGGGCCGGCTGATTGGGATTGGCATCTCTTCGTACGCGGAGATCTGCGCGCTCGGACCCTCGGCGGCGGTTCCGGCGGGGGGTTGGGAGAGCGCAACTGTTCGGGTGGAGCCCACCGGAAAAGTGACCATCCTCACCGGAGCGTCCCCTCACGGACAAGGGGAAGAAACAACCTTCGCCCAGCTCGCGGCCGATTTTTTTGGGATCAGCCTCGAGGACATCTTGGTCAAGCACGGCGACACCGCGGAGGTGCAGTACGGGATCGGGACGTTTGGAAGCCGAAACATGGCAGTCGGCGGAACGGCTCTTCTGCGCGCGATGGAGCGCGTTCGGGATAAGGCGAAACCGCTTGCAGCGCATCTCCTCGGCGCAGCATCCCCCGATGCGGTGACGTTTTCAGGTGGGACTTTTTCGGCCGGGGACCAGTCGATTTCCTTCGCCGAGGTCGCCAACGCGGCACACCGAGCCGCTTCAATCCCGGATGGATTCGAACCTGGCCTGAGCGCGACCGCCTCGTTCGAGCCAAAGAACTTTACTTTCCCGTTTGGGACCCACGTCTGTGTGGTCGAGGTGGATCGGGAGACGGGAGATGTGACTTTTCTCCGGTACGTGGCCGTGGATGACTGCGGCAAAGCGATCAATCCGCTTTTGGTGGACGGGCAGATCCACGGAGGCATTGCTCAGTCGATCGGGCAGGCGCTGTACGAGGAGGCGATCTACGACGAAGCGGGCCAACTGGTGACTGGCGAGCTGATGGACTACGCGATTCCCAAGGCGCACCAGTGTCCCCACTTCGAGACGGAGCGCACCGAGACTCCCACCGACGTGAACCCCCTAGGCGTAAAGGGCGTTGGCGAGGCGGGGACGATCGGGGCCACTCCTGCAATCGTCAACGCAGTGATCGATGCTCTCGAACCGTTCGGGGTAACTCACATCGATATGCCGCTGAAACCAGAGAAGATTTGGCGGCTGATGCAGAAGGAGGGCAGGTGATGATCCCCAGTACGTTCGACTACGCCGCGCCGCAGACGCTCGAAGACGTCCTCTTCCTGCTCAAGTCGGGCGGCGCCAATGGGAAGCTTCTCTCAGGCGGGCAGAGCCTGATTCCGGTACTGAAGCTGAGGCTGGCCGCGCCTGAGCGATTGATCGACTTGGGCCGAATCCCCGGCTTGCGCCGGATCAATGCCGAGACGGATCCGATTTCAATCGGGGCGATGGCCACGCACGCGTCGATCGAAGACTCAGAAGCCCTGCGCGCAGTGTGCCCCCTTCTGCCACAAGTCGCAGGTTGCATCGGCGACAGACAGGTGCGCAACCGGGGCACCATCGGCGGTTCGTTGGCAAATGCCGACCCTGCCGCTGACTGGCCGGCGGCAGTTCTCGCGCTGGATGCGGAATTGGTCGCGGCTGGTTTTGGCGACGCGGTCAAGTCAATTCCAGCGCGCAAGTTCTTTCAAGGAATGATGAAGACGGCGCTCGCTCCTGGCTCGCTGCTGGTCGAGATCCGGATCCGACGACCTGCTTCCGGCGGCGCCGCCTACCAGAAAGTCAGGCAGAGCGCCTCCGGCTTCGCGATCGCTGGAGTCGCGGCGATCCTCGAATATGGTCCAGATCGAGTCGGCAAGCAGGTGGGGATCGGCATTACCGGAGTCGCCCAGTATCCATACCCTGCAACCGCAGTCGAGAAGGCCCTGGTGGGCAAGCGGCTCGATGAGAAGACGATCGCCGCAGCGTCGCAGTTGGCGGGTGAGAGTATCGACGATCCAATCTCCGACATTCACGCCAGTGGGAACTACCGCCTCCACCTCGCCAGGGTTCACTGCGCGCGAGCGCTGAGGCGGGCCGCAGGTCTGAATCCAAGCCCGTGAAGATCGAGGGCAGCTCTACGATCCAAGCCGCCCCAGCACGCACCTTTGCTCTGCTGATCGACGAGGACGTGCTTCGCCGCTGTGTCCCTGGGGTGCGCCGTCTGATCCGGGAAGGCGAGGATCGATTCGCAGTGATATTGGACGTTGGCTTCGGCTCGGTGCAGGGCACGTACGAGGGGAGGGTGGCCCTGAGCGAGAAAGTGCCGCCCAGCCGACTCCAGATTGCGGTGGATGGCCAAGGAAGGCTCGGGTTCGTCCGAGGCAAGGGTTTGCTCCAGTTGGAGTCAGACGAAAAGTCCGGAGCGCACCTCACCCGAATCGCCTACCAGGGAGAGGTGCAGATCGGTGGTGCGTTGGCCAGCGTGGGGCAGCGCATGGTCCAGGGCGCCGCGAAGGCGATGGTCGGTCAGTTCTTCGCGGCGATCGAAGCGGAAGCCAAAGCGGCGGAGAGCCCGGTGCCGGTACCAGTCAAGCACGGCCGGCTGCGAAATCTGCTGCGGTGGTTGCGCTCGATTCTGAGAGGTCTGTTTCAACGGCGGGCTGTGCGTCGCGCACGTCCAGAAAGAAATAGGGCAGCATCACAAGGGGGCAACTGATGAAAAAATCGTTTAATCTCGTTGTGGGTGTCTCGCTCGTCAGCTTGGCGCGTTGAGGCGATCGACCTCTCATTGTTGCAATGAGGCTGTGGCGGATCAGCTCTTGGGCTCAGCTTTTGGTGCGTCCCTTCCGATTTCAGCGCCGAAGGTAATTTCCACTTTGTATTTGGTGGGGATGTTCTCGGGGTTATCGGTATAGTTTGTGACGCCCTGATCATCCACCCAGCGGTAGGCGTGGAACGGCACCGCTGCGTGGGTCGTGGCCTGAGGAGCGCTGTCACTCGCGGTGATACAGCCGGTGGCATCTTCGCCCGCCTCCGCCTGCCGTCCGGAGGGGACTTCGGTGGGATCGCCAGTGCAATACACCACGCCTCGATCATCTACCCATCGGTAGATCGGTTCAGCGAACGCGCTCAAGCCGAGGAGGCTGATGCCGGATATCAAGAAAATCTTGCCTGGATGTATCATGTTTCACCTCTCCCGGTGCCGTATTCACCACATATGAAAGACGATGTAAATTATTGATTATTCAACATCGGTTTCGACATCACGGACTACCGGCGATGCCCGAAGTGGGCTGCATTCCAAGGGTTAGAGGTTTCGGGATGCCCAGGAATTCACGAAAGCTCGGTCGTCGTGCTCGGCCGCGCAAGCCTTCGAAGTGACCGGCGCCGATCTCAGTGGGACTGGGAGCGCGGCCGCGAATAGAGATCAATCACTCGATTGATCGCCTCCCCACAAACGGAGCAGAAGGGCACCTCGTCGCGCGAAAACATGATGCAGTCCAGCTGGGGGCGAAAATAGCCCTTGGACTCGTAATTCGCGCCCTCGAAAGCGCCCACCTTACCGGCGTATTTTTCGGACGCGAGGATCCGCGTTTCCTGTAACTTCTCCTCGCGAAACAGCGCGTCCATCTCGGATTCGGGCCGCCGTTCCGCCCGAATTTGTTTGCGTCGCTTTTGGATTTCCGCCTCCCAATTCTCGAAGGCGTCTTTGTTCCATGGCGTGGGAATGGGCGTTGCCGGGGAAAGCAAAGACTGCCACTTGACCTGCTTCGGATCCCGCAGCGCGGTGACATTGGGCTCCCAGGGTTCAGGCCGAATCGGATGACTTTCGTAGGCGGTCTCGGACGTAAAGTACTCGTCCGCCAGGCCGGCAAGGTGGTGACCAAATTCGTGGACGAAGAGGTACGGCGCCCAGAGGGAATCCGCGGCGACCGTGCTGTAGAGATTGAAGATTCCTCCCCCACCGTAAGTCCGTCCATTGACCAGAATCACCACCGCCTCGTACGGCGCATTGGAAGCCAGCTCTCGAAACGCGCGGTTATCGAAGGTCAACACGTAGCGCTCGGAGCCGAATGCATCGTAGGTAGCTCCCACCGCGCTGCGCACGTGGATTCCCAGCGAAGGCCTGGAAATTCCCGCCTCGCTCGAGATCGGGCAAAGGCCCCAAACATTGAAGTCGTCCCGCCGTTGCTTGAACGGCGCAACGTTGAAGAGGGTGTCCACCAGCCGATGAGCATCATGGTCGCACTTGGCCCGTTGGGAGGCGGCATAGCCGTCACCCAGAATGAGCAGATCGAGCTTCTCGGAGGAGGATCCCCGGCTCTGGAGCGTGATCAGCGCTCCGGCGGACGGCGGTGGGGAGGGATCCACGAAGATGTCCTTCGGGTCCACGATCAGCGACCACTTCTCTCGAAACGCATTGTCGGTGGGATCACGCTTCTTGACCAAAATCTGAACTGGCTCGTTGGGAACAGGAAAGCGCAACGATTCGTGGAAAGTCCTAAATCGAATCTTGGCTTCCGAAGTGAGCTCCCACTCGCCATAGATGGACGAAAAACCGCGTGAGTAGAGCACCCGGTTGCTGGCGCGGTCGCGAACCTCGAAGAAATACTTGCCGAGGTTGGTATCATCTACCGACTGCCGCGGATTCCCCGGCCAGGGGAGAGGCTCCACCACCAGACGATCCACACCAAAGCGCTCCTCGGTAGCGTTGCCCGTATGGAAGTAATCCACTCGAAATGTCTTCGGAGGGGTCGAGGCTGCGGCGAGTGCGAGGCTCAGCAGAGCGAAGGCGACGATCATGGCCAAATGGTACTGAAAGGTACCCCCGAGATGAAAAACTTTACGCTATCACTTCGATTTTGAACGAGTCCTCAGCGCCCCAGGGTCACGAAGCTGCGGTGCGCTTCACCCAAACCGTTGACTTGCCGCCCCGGCGGTGCCGCCAGGGGTTGCGCAACTGTGCTAGAGTACACACCGTTGATGGCAGAGGCGGCGGGCGTCGGGTTTGCATAGGGTGAGAGCAGCGTGAATTGTTTCATCTGTATGGCGGCGCTGGCCGCTTCGCTGAGCTCGTCGCCTCGGCTCGAAAGCGTCCCCGCTTCCGGGCTTGATGTAACGCAGGAACGCTCGATTCAGGTATCCCGGAGCTCGCTGGGCTCTCTACTTGGCCAGAATTGGGGCGTCCTGCACAGCTGGGGCGGATGGAGCGTCGCACCCTGGCTGCGTCTACGGGTCGCTG
>Ga0209588_1000029_pt1 | contig 79780 bp, 79 predicted proteins | sample Rivendell_Oct201_10_FD_188351 | JGI IMG/M metagenome (GOLD analysis project Ga0209588, IMG submission 188351) | Vadose zone soil microbial communities from the Eel River Critical Zone Observatory, Northern California, USA -... | ecosystem: Host-associated > Plants > Roots > Rhizosphere > Soil ...
GATTGGAGCATGCCCTTGCGGCGGATGGCTCGCCCAAGGAGGCGTTCCGCCCATCGGGGTTCGCGGCGGCTGACCCGGATGGGCAACCGGTCCGGCATTTGCCGCCGTACGGGAGAACCCGACTGGGATTCCAGGTCGCGATGGAGGGATTCGAGGGACCGGCGTTGGCGGCCCGGACCAACTCGGCACCGCGTGAGGGCCGGAAGGCGGCGTGCCCGGTCGCGGAGCCATTCCCACATTCGGAGGTTGTGCCGATGGACGAAGTGCTGGTGGAGGGGCCGGCGCCGCAGCCCGCGCGTGCGATTGGGGCCCAGGCCGATACGCTGAAGGAGTCGGCGCGGGAGGCGGCGGGACAGCCGCGAGCGGCCTGGGCGCGGCAGCTCTCGCCACTTCTGGCTGCGACCCCGCGGTGCCCATCAGAGATTGAACCTTCTGGATCAACGCCTCACTCTCGAACGGCTTGATCAAATAGCCGTCTGCTCGAGCGGCACGGGCACGGTTCTCGTCAAAAGGCTCGAAGTTTCCAGCCAGCAACAGCACCGGAATGTGCTGTGTAGACGAATCCGATTTGATCGCCTCGCATACTTCGTAGCCGCTCATCCCCGGCATGATCACGTCGGCCAGGACCAAATCGGGCTTGAGCTCTCTCGCCTTGGATAAAGCCTCGAGGCCGTTGTCAACCGCGGTGATCCGGCAATCCTCGGTAGAGAGCACCATCCCGATTGCTTTTCGGATGGTTAGCGAATCGTCCGCGACGAGCAGGCTCTTGGGCATGGTACAAGCTTACGTGTCACCCGTCGGGGCAATCAAGAGAACATCCGGTCGAGGTCGACCAGGGAGACCGGCGCATCCACTTCACTGCTGATGAACTCGCCAGGAGTGGATGTGGCCTGAAATTTCGTTCGAACGCCTACCGCGCGCGAGGCGCAGACGCCCAGGTTTCTTCCCGCGACGTCGGCCAAAATAATCAGCTGTTCTAGAGCCGCTTGCTCACCCGCCATTCCCGCGATGGAGTAAATTGGCCACAGGCTCTGCGCGTGCGGCAAAAGACCGACCACGGGCCCATTTTTGAATGGGAGTGGGCAGAAGCCCTCCGTCCCGACGATTTGCGAAACCGATGCGAGCGGGATCCCGCACAGCCGGCCCTTGGTTTCAAACACCAGCACCCGGTCCGCAGCGGCATCGCTGAAATAGAGCTGGCCTTGAGGGATGACGCGGGGATCCAACTGCTGCGGTGAGAGCGTCTCCGCAGCCAGCTCCAAATAGAGCTGATCTGTGCGCAAAACTGCTCCCCGAATCATCAGCCCGAAGGAATCGCCGAGTCCTGGTGGGAGTAGGAAAAAAGGCGCATCGGCCGCGTCCGCTACCTCGATGATCCGTTTGATTCGGATCGCGAGTGTAGGACTTACATCGAAAACCAAAGCGAATCCGGGCCGCTGCTCCGGATCGCCGCCTAGCAGTTGAGACAAATCGCAGAGCGTCCGACCTCCGCGAAGGGTGTCTCCCTTAGCGGGGGCCGCTCCGATCTCCAGCACCGAGGTGGCTTCGACGCAGTACCGCGCGGGACCCGCCTCGAAGAACACACACAAGCGTCCGCTGCCCAAGGGCACGGCACCAAGCTAGCAGCGTTTAGCGGTTCTGCGATAATCGCAAGGCGCATGGCCCGGATCCTCCTGGTGGATGACGAGAAGGTCGCTCGGGCACTATACGGCGACTACCTCACGGGGGTCGGGCATACCGTCACGCCGGTCAGCACGCTCGACGCGGCCAAAGAAGTGTTGGCCGACGCTCGCTTCGACGCGGTGGTTACCGATCTGATCCTGCCCGGCGGTAATGGCATGGAGGTCCTACAGCACGTCAAGGAAACCTACCCGGGCGTACAGGTGATTGTGATCACCGGGTTGGACAAGGTGGACCCCGCGGTTCGGGCGATCAAGAGCGGCGCCGCCGAGTACTTGGTCAAACCGGTCTCTCCCGAGGCGCTTCAGCATGCGGTAACGCGCGCGTTGGCCAACCGCCAACTGCTCAGAGAGAACGAGCTTCTGCGCAGCTACGTCCAGCTGCTCGAAAGCGGTCAGCGGATTTCGACCACCCTCGAGCGGGATCGGCTGATCACCACCGGGTGTCACGCTTTCGAGCACGTAACTCACGCCGATGCGGTTCTGCTCTACCTGCGACAGGGTTCGGGAGAGTTTCAGATCGAAGGTTTTTCTGGTCTGGATCTCGAGGATGAGTCGGCGACCCTTGCCCGGATCGGCGCTCGGCTGAACCCCAACACCGCGGAACCGATTGTCGTCGACGGTCTGCCGGCCCGCTTTTCGCGAGCGCGGATCTTTCCCGCCAGAGAGGGAGATGCGACCTGGGGTTTCGTGGGGCTGCTGTTCAACGGCTCGGTTCCGGAGGATCTCGACAGGTCCGCCACTTACTTGGCCGGGCACCTCGGTCTCGCCCTTCGAAATCTGGGCAAGTTCGCCGAGGTGGAGGATCTCGCATACCTCGACGATCTCACGCATCTGTTCAACGTCAGGTATCTGCAGCTGGTATTGGATCAGGAGATCAAGAGCGCCGAGGAGCTGAAGAACTCGTTCAGCTTGCTGTTCCTGGATCTCGACTACTTCAAGACGGTGAATGACACGCACGGACACCTGGTGGGGTCGAAGCTTTTGGTCGAGGTCGCGCGGGTGGTGAAGACCTGCATCCGAGACAAAGACGTGGCGGTTCGCTATGGCGGAGACGAATACGTGATCGTGCTGCGAGGAACGGACTCGGGCGGCGGCCTCAAAGTAGCCGAGCGAATTCGAAGGACGATCGAGACCCACCAGTTTCTGTCCCGCGAGGGGTATGGGTTGTCGGTAACCACCTGCATCGGGGTAGCCAGCTATCCTGAGCATGCGCAGGACAAGCAGACGCTGCTGGACTTGGCGGATCGCGCGATGTACCGGGGAAAGAAAGGGACTCGAAACATCATCTACATCGCCCAGGGCGGACTGGAAGCCACCCCCGCCGATCGCCACAGCACGCCCACCGGTTAGCCGCTCACGCGCGAGCGGTCTTCCCGAGCGAGAGCCGAGTTCCGATCAGCTGCTCCACCTCTTCGGCGAAGCGCCTCTGAAAGTTCGTCTTGGTGAAGCGGGACGCCTGGGTCCTGGCTTCTGCGGGATCGAAGTCGGCCTCCCAGGAATCGAATCCGATCACCGCATTGGCGAGGGAGTCCACGGTTTGTCGCTCGAAGAAAAGCCCGGTGCGAGGGGTGAGCGTCTCCAGGGCTCCACCGCGCCGAAGCGCGATCACCGGACGACCCGCGGCTTGGGCTTCGAGCGGCGCGATTCCAAAGTCCTCGTCGGCAGTGAAAATCAACGCTCGCGCGCCATAGTAGAGGCCCGGCAGTTCTTGATCGGATACCTGTCCGAGCATCTTCACGTTGGCAGGCACTGCGGCGCGAAGTCGCGCACCTTCCTGGCCCGAGCCAACCACCCACAACGGAAGTTTAAGTCGGCGGAACGCCTCGATCGCGATGTCCAAGCGCTTGTACGGCGCCAGGGCTCCGACCGAAAGAAAGTACCCGCCCTGCCCGCCTCCGTTCGGAGGAAGAGCGGCAAACCGGTCCAGCTCCACCGGGGGAGGCACCACCTGCGCCTGTCGGCCATAAAGATCGGCGATCTTTTGGGCAACGTAATCGCTGTTGGCCAAAAATCGGTCCACGCCGTCGGAGCTTGTGCGGTCCCAAGACTGCAGCGCTGGGCGTACCAACCGCGCGGCGGCGCGGGTCGGCCATGACGCGCGGCCCTTTCCAAAGTAGTCGTCGAACCGATCCCACATGTACCGCATTGGCGCATGGACATAGCTGAGGTGGCGAGCGCCTGGAGGTTTACGAACGCCTTTCGCCGCGCAGTGGCTCGAGGAAATCACCAGATCGAAGCCGCGCAAGTCCAAGGACCCCACCGCGGCGGGAAAAAGCGGAAGAAAGTAGCGATAGCGCCGGTTGATGCCGGGAACGCGCTGCAAGAAGGACGTGTGAATCGGTCGATTCTCCAGAATCTGAGGGAATGGGCCGGGTTTGTGAATCAAGGTGAAGAGGTCTGCTCCTGGGTACAACTCCGCGATTGCGGCAAGCACCTTTTCACCGCCTCGATAGGTGACGAGCCAATCGTGAACCAGGGCAACTCTCATGGCAGTTCGTCTATCACAGCGGACGTGTGCTAACTGCGGCGCGTGCCCAGGATTCTGATTGACCTTCGGATGGTCCGAGGCCGGATGCACGGAATCGCTCGCTATGCGCTCGAGCTCGCCCGGCGCCTGCCCAAGCTCGCGCCGGACTGGGAATTCATCGGGCTAACCGGTCCCAGCGGGCTGGACGTGACGCCATCTCTGGAGATCCCCCTGCAACGCTGCGCCGCCGAATTCCTTTCGCCCTTGGAGCAGCCCGCGCTGCTGGCCTCGCTGCTGAAGGTCGGTTGCGATCTGTTCCATGCAACGTCGTTCTCACTGCCAGCGCTGTGGATCGGTCGGTTGGTCACCACGCTGCACGACGTCAACCATCTGGCTCTCCCCGAAAATTATGGTCTGGGGCGGGTGCCTTACTACCGGCTGGTGGTCGGTCCGCGGGCCAAAAGCGCTCGGGCGGTCCTCACGGATTCGGAATTCTCCTGCCAGGAAATCTCCAGATATCTGGGACTGCCGGTGCAGAAAATCCAGGTCATTCATCCGGGCGTGGACGACACCTATTGCCCCGCGTTGGAGGATGAAGTGGAGGGCTTCCTCAGCGCTCACCATCTGCCGGCCCACTACTTCGCCGTGGTCGGCAGTACCAAGAAGCACAAGAATCTGAAGCTGATTGCGGAACTCGCTCCTTCCCTGCCCGCTCCCGTCGTTCTCTTGGCGGGCGCCGGAGCCAAAAGCGAGCTCGGGTTCCCTCCCAGCGCGATCGAAATTGCGTCGCTGCCGGAGGATGCGATGCCTTGCTTCTACAGCGCAGCGGTGGCGCTGCTGCTTCCCTCGCGATACGAGGGTTTCGGGTTGCCGGCCCTCGAGGCGATGGCCTGCGGGTGCCCGGTGGTGGCCGCGCGCGGCAGTTCGTTGACCGAGCTGGTTGGCGATGCGGGGATTTTGCTTTCGCCCGATCAGCCCGCCGGTTGGACCGCGGCGGCCACTCGACTCTTCAACGAGGCCGGGCTTCGCCGCCGCTTGGGCGAGTTGGGCAGGGCCCGGGCGCAGGGGTTTAGCTGGGACCGCTGCGCCGAGCAGGTTCTGGCCGTCTATGGGAGGGCGCTGTAGAACTGGGCGCATCGAGACACCATCTTGCCGCTTCTGCTTCGCTACGTGCTCAGGGAGGTACTGCTGCCGTTCGTGGTTTGGGTGGCATTCTTGTTCCTGCTGATTCTTGTGATGCAGTTCCTTCGGGTGACCGACGTGGTTTTGGGACCGGAGGTCACCCCCGCGGACGTCGGCCGGCTGACCGCATACCTCGCGCCTCACTTCTTGGTGATGGTAATTCCGGTGGCGTTTCTGCTCGCGATCCTCCTTGGGATGGGCCGCCTCAACGAAGATCATGAGCTCACCGCGATCCAGGCGCTGGGGGTGGGGCATTGGAACATTCTGATTGTCCCGGTCGCGCTTGGCACCTTGCTCGGCGCCGCGATGCTGTTGCTCTCGTTTTCGGCGGAGCCCTGGGGCTTGACTGCGGTCAAGGGCATCATCAACGAAATGGTGAAAAAGAACATCGCCGGGGACGTGAAATCCGGCGCCTTCTACCAGGATCTGAGCAACCTGACCCTCTACACCGAGGAGGTCGATCCAGAGACGCGCGGTTGGACCAACGTGCTGCTCCACGACGACCGAGATCCCGCCGCTCCCTTGTTGGTGCTGGCTCGGGAAGGGCGAGTGAACCCCGCGGGAACCGGAGAGGCTCTCAAGCTGGCTTTGATCGACGGAGACGTTCACCTCGGAAGCCGCCAAAGCCCGGACTACAGCATCGTCTCCTTTGACCGCGGCGAGATCGTGGTCGGCGTCGAGGACTCGATGACGTCGAAGAATCGGCTCCGCTCTCCAAAGGACGAGCTGACGCCGGGCGAGCTGCTTCAGGCCGCCCGCGTTGCGAAGGCCGAGGGAGGAGATCCCAAACCCTTCCTGATGGCTTACCAGCGCAGGTTCGGGCAAATCCTGACTCCAGTGTCTTTCGCGTTGATCGGCGTGCCGCTGGCGATGAGTCGCAGGCGCGGCGGTCGCGCCGCCGGCTACCTGTTCACGCTGTTCGGCTACATCGCCTACTACGTGATCTCCCGGATGTTCGAAAACCTTGGCTCACAGGGCAAGATGCCGATCTTCGCCGCGGCGCAACTGCATAATCTGATCTTCGCAGCGGTAGGGCTGTTGCTGCTCCACCGGGTGGTGCGTTCGGGGCTCGCGCGGTGAGCCGAATCCTTTTTCGTTATGTCCTGCGCACTTATCTAGGCCTGCTGCTGGGTATTCTCGCCGGACTTTTGGCCATCTTTCTGGTCGCGGATTTCGTGGACCGGGCCAAGGCGTATGCCGGACCCAATTGGGTTTCGGATGTGACGGTGCTCTACGGGTACAAGGCTCTGCTCGCGATCCAACAACTCGGTCCGGCGGCTTTGATGTTGGCCGCCGGGGCGACGGTGGCGCTGCTGCGCAGGCGAGGCGAAATCACCGCCCTGGGATCGCTCTCGTTTGGGATCGACACTTTGTACCTGCCTGCGGGCCTCTGCGTAGCCGTGGCGTGCGTGCTTCTGATCGCCTTCGACGAATCGGTGGTGGTTAAGGCCGGTCCGCGCGTCGATGAAATCACGACCCAACGCTTCAACCGCTGGGGGGATTGGCGGCTCTATTTCGTTCCCAAGCAGTGGTTTCGCCGAAATGACCACGTCTTCTACCTACGCTCGGGAGACGTGGACCGCGGCTTTGACGATGTGACGATTCTCCGGTTGACCCCCGAATTCCACCTGGCGGAGCGGCTCGATGCAGACAGGATGACCTACCTGGAGGGAACGCGCTGGCTCTTGATCGGAGTTTCCGACCGGACATTTGGCGAAGATGGCTCCACCCATCTGGTGCGCTTAACCAGCGCTAAGTATGACTTGGCCGCCCACAGGGATGATTTTCGGGTTCGAGTCGGCCGGCCGGAACAGATGCGGGTCGGACAGCTGCGCCAGCAGATTCGAATCCGGGAGCGGGTCGGCTTGCCAACCGGACAGTTCCGCCTGGCGATGCACAATCGATTCGCCTATCCGCTGGCAGCCTTACCGGCTGCCTTGTTGGCGGTGGGACTGGCCCTGAGGCCCGGTCGCAAGGGACACCTGACGTCGGCCCTGGTCGAAGGCCTGGCGATCGCGATAGCACTCTGGGCGATGATGGTAGTATGTCGTACCTTCGTTTTGGCGGAGCGATTGTCACCCCCGGTCGCGGCCTGGGCACCTGTGGTGGCGCTCATCCTCGCGTCGATTTTTGTCTATCTTCGACGCGAAGGTACGTGGAAGTTGCACCATTGATGACTAGGATGTGTAGAAATGATCCGACGAGGAATCACGCGCGTCGACCGGCGCACGCAGCCGCTTCGAATCCTAAGCCTTGGCTGGATTTTGCTCGCCGCCGGCTGCGGTCCGGTCAAACCAGTTCCGATCTTCCTTTGGCACTCGGTGGGCGAGGGCAGCGCAAACGACAAGTATGACGTTCCCATCGAGGAGTTTGAGCAGCAACTGCAGATCCTGAACGCCCAGAACATCGCGGTGGTTACGTTGGACCAGGTCTTGGATGACTGGGAGGGCAAGACGCCGCTGCCCGCCAAGGCTGTCGTTTTGACGTTCGATGATGGGCGTCAATGCCTCTACGATCACGTGATGCCGGCGCTTCTGCGCCATCACGCGATCGGCGAACTCTTTCTGGTGACGGGGTTTCTCGCGGAAAGCGCGGCGGAGCGAAAGGTCATTGGCAACAGCCTAGGGAGACACCCGTACCTGACCTGGCCCGAGGTCCGAGCGATGGTGGATAGCGGAGCTTTTGTGGTGGAAGCCCACAGCGTGAATCATCCGCCGCTTAGAAAAATGTCGGAACCAAGGCAGCACGCTGAGATCGCAGACTCGCGGCGGGAGCTACAGCGGCGGCTGGGTTTGCCGGTGAAGTACTTCGCCTATCCATTCGGCTCGTTCAGTGCCGCGACCTTGCAGCAAACGGAGCAGGCTGGATATCGCGCCGCCCTTTCGGTGGCCAAGGGCAATAACTCGCGGTATCAGTTGACTCGCCATAGCATGTGGTCAAGCTCGCTTGCCTCATTCCAGGCGGTGTTGAACCAGACTTTCGGCAGCTCCCCTACGCGCTGATTTTTCTCGGATTTTGTCCTCCCCACTTCAGCGATGGTTCTTGGTTCAACTATCGTTCTGGGGCGTCGGCGTGCAAGTCAATGAGGGCTTGGCCACCATCGGCCTGATCGGCTGTGCGGTCGGCGTCGTTTGGGCCCTCGGCCAAGCCGGACGGGGGCCCAGCTGGCCTGAAATTGGCCGAGGTTGGTGGCCGATCCTCGCGCTGGTCGGCTGGTGCTTGATTGCGCCTATCTTAGCCGGCCGTTGGCCTACCGGAGCTGGTCTGGCGCGGACCGCGGACTGGTTGGGTATTCCGATCGCCGCTTTCGCGTTCCGAATCCTTGGGCCTCGGCAGCGGACGATTTTCGGCCTGGCCTGCGGCGGGATGTTGCTGCTCTCCTGTGGCTTCGCGGCGCTTCAACACTTCGGCTTCTGGCCTGAGCCGGCCGCCTTCTCCCGACTTGGCTGGACGCGAATCCCTTTCCAGCGCGTTTACGAGCGCGCTCCGGGTAGCACCGACCGCTTCATGGTCGGCGGGCTGTTCTTCCACCGCCTCAAGTTCGCCCACGTCGAAGGGCTCGCGGTATTGGTGGCGCTCAGTTGGTCCTTCCACACCGTGGGGTGGCTCAGGGTCCTCAGCGCTTCGATCGCGGCAATTGGATTCGTATCGATCCTGACCTTTCCCTACGCGCGCGCCGCCTCGGTTGCCCTGGTGGTGACCGCGCTTGCCACGGCGCTGTGGCTGCAGTGGCGCCGAGTCGGGGTGCGGATCGCGGCCGCCGCGATGGTGGTTGGCCTTGCCGTTCTCCTCGCTTCGCAGCGGCCGCTGCGCGACCGATTTCTCTCCGCCGCAACCGACACCGGCAGCGGAAACCGCCGGGGAATGCTCGCGGCCGGGTTCGCGGCAATCCGCGCACACCCAATCGTCGGAGTCGGCTTGGGGCGCTTCCGGCCTTCCAAGTTTGCGCCCCCCAATGCTCCCGAGGAGGTACTGACCCATCCGGGCAGGTCGCACAATCAGTTTGTCACCGTGGCGGCGGAAGCCGGTATTCCGGCGCTCCTGCTCTTCTGCCTCGTGCTGGCCTGGCTGGGCAGCACGATCGAGCTACGACGGCCGGAAGGAGCCGCGGGCGCAAGCGCTTTGCTGTTCTTCGTCCTGCTTTCGCTCTTGCATGATCCGCTCTATCACGGCGAGTTTTCGATGGCGCTGATCCTCACCCTGGGCGCCGCGGTCACTTACAAGGAGGACCCGTTCCTTGCCGCAGCGCGCATTCCAATGTCGCGTCGATAGTGCATGCCTCGGAATCGAATCCCTTCAATCGCGCGATAGACGGCTTGGCGCGCCTCGGTGAGGGAGTCCCGCCGGGCACAAACCGATAGCACCCTGCCCCCGGAAGTCACCAGCTGTCCGTTTTGTCGGCGCGTTCCCGCGTGGAATACCTGGACGTTGTCGAGTTGACGATCCAGACCAAGAATCGGATCTCCGATCTTCGGCGTCTGTGGATAACCTTCTGCAGCCAGGACAACGCAGATCGATGTGCCGGCATCGGAATCCAGCTCGCGCGGCCGAAGCTCCCCCCGAGCGCATGACACCAGGAGCGGCAATACGTCCTCGCGCAGCTGCATCACCAGAACCTGAGCCTCGGGATCCCCGAGGCGGCAGTTGAACTCGAGCACCTTCGGTCCGGACGGGGTCAGCATCAGCCCGGCGTAGAGCGCCCCGCGAAAGGGGCTCCCACGCCTCGCCATCTCGCGAAGAACCGGCTCGATCACCTGCGCGCCTACCCGGCGCAACCCACTTGCGTCTAGAAACGGGGCCGGGGCAAAGGCGCCCATCCCGCCCGTGTTGGGCCCAACATCGCCGTCTCCAACCCGCTTGTGGTCCTGCGCGGGAGGTAGCAGTACGAATCGCTCGCCGTCGCAGAGAGCGATCACCGATAACTCTTCACCCTCCAATACCTCCTCGATTATCAGTCGCTTGGACGCATCGCCGAGCTGGGACAACGAACGAATTGCGGCGATTGCTTCTTCTGGTCCACCCGCCACCGCCACCCCTTTTCCGGCGGCAAGTCCGTCGGCTTTCACCACCACCGCTCGCTGACCGCGAACGTACGCTTCGGCCTCGGTAGTGGACTCAAACACCGTCGCTTTCGCGGTCGGCACTCCGGCGCTGGCCATCACCTCTTTGGCAAAGGCTTTTGAGCCCTCCAGGGCAGCAGCCGCGGCGCTTGGACCGAAGACCGGTATTCCGGCGGTGGTCAGCTCGTCCGCGACGCCCTTCACCAGCGGACCCTCTGGCCCGACCACCACCAGATCCACAGGGTGGCTCCGAATCCAATCCAGAATCTGTCGGATGTCGTCGGCCGGGATCGGGACGTTGGTCGCGACTGAGGCGGTGCCGGGATTACCGGGCGCGCAGAACAGCTGCTTGAGCTCGGGGCTCCGGTGGATTTTCCATGCCAGCGCGTGCTCGCGCGCGCCGGAGCCGAGAATGAGAACGGAGAGAGACATTCCTCAATGCCGAAAGTGGCGCACTCCGGTGAAGACCATTGCCATCCCGTGCTCATCCGCGGCGGAGATCACCTCGGAATCGCGGACCGAACCCCCTGGCTGCACCACGCTGCTTGCCCCGGCGCGGGCCGCTTCGTCCAACCCATCGCGGAAAGGGAAAAACGCGTCCGATGCTACCGCGCTGCCGCGAAGCGCGGGCCCACCACGAGACACGGCAATTTTGACCGAATCCACTCGGCTGGTCTGACCGCCTCCAGCCGCCAGCATCCGATCGGCGGTGGCGAAAACGATCGCGTTGCTTTTGACGTGCTTGCAGACGCGCCAGGCAAACCGCAGGGCCGACCACTCGTCGTCGGTGGGCGCGCGGCGAGTCACCACCTTCCATTGGGTAGAGGGCTCGAGCACGTCGCGTTCTTGATAGAGCAATCCGCCTGAAATGCTCCGGGCCTCCATCATCGGCTCGCGCGCGCCAGTGGCCAACCCCGGTCCGGCCTCCAGCAGCCTGAGGTTCTTCTTCCCCGCGAGCGCGCTCAGCGCTTCGGGTTGAAATTGCGGCGCGATCACCGCTTCGAGAAACGTCTCGGCGAGCGCCAAAGCAGTCGGCGCATCGACCTCTCGATTGAGGGCCACGATGCCGCCGAACGCGGAAACCTCGTCCACCTCGCGCGCGATCCGATAGGCCTCGGAAAGAGTCGGTCGAACCGCAACGCCACAGGGCGTATTGTGTTTGATGATCGCTGCGCACGGCCCCGCGGGAAACTCCAGCGCCAGCGCCAACGCCGAGTCGAGATCGAGCAGATTGTTGTAGGAGAGCTCCTTTCCCTGGAGCACGCGGGAAAATGCCACCGCGGCCGACGCGGGGGTTTCGTATTGGCGGTACAGCGCGGCGCGCTGGTGCGGGTTTTCGCCGTAGCGCAGATCCTGCAGTTTCTGGAAGGCCAGGGACAGCTCGTTCGGAAAGATGTTCCCCGCTTGCCGGGCGAGGTAGGCGGCGATCGACGCGTCGTAAGCTGCGGTATGGGCGAAGGCCTTCTGCATCAACTCTCGGCGGCTGGCCTCGGAGACCTTGCCTTTGGCCCTCAGTTCGCCCAAAACGCGCCCGTAGTCCTCGGGATCAATGACCACTGTCACATGAGCGAAGTTCTTAGCGGCCGCCCGCACCATGGTCGGCCCGCCGATGTCGATCTGCTCGATCGCTTCGGCCTCGGATGCTCCGGACGCCACTGCCTGGCGGAATGGATAAAGGTTCACCACCACCAAGGAGATCGGCTGAATGCCGGCTCGCTCGAGGTCCGCCCGGTCGGAAGGCACGTCCAAGCGAGCCAAAATCCCTCCGTGAATCCGCGGATGGAGCGTCTTCACCCGGCCGCCCAGGATCTCGTCGCTTTGAGTGTGCTCCGAGACCTTGCGGACAGCGATGCCGTGGGCGCGCAGGTGCTCCAACGTGCCACCCGTCGAAAGAAGGGTGTAGCCGAGCTCCACCAGACCCTGGGCAAAAGGGACCAGTCCCCGCTTGTCGTAAACGCTGAGAACGGCCAGCAAAGAAGTACCTCTCGGAGAGGGTGGCCGGTGTAGCAACCGAGTTTTGGGCTGTCAACGCGCGCAGTTTCTTCGCGTCAACGTTTCGCGGCCCGCGGCTCGGCCGTGGGCGCGCCTCCTACCTGCAAGCAGCAGCAAGACCGCGCCGCCATTTGGGACGCGGACAAGCCGAGGGCGTGCTCCTTTGAAGCGTGTGCTATGTTGTTGTGCATGGCCGGGTGTTCTTGGTGCGGTCGCACCTTGGAGATTGTGGGAAATCAGGTCGGCCGACGGGACACGTGCCCCGGCTGCGGCGCGGAGCTCCATGCCTGCCGCCACTGTCGCCACTTCGACCCCCACGCCGCCAAGGAATGCAAAGAGCCCTTCGCCGAGGTGCCGGAAGACAAGGATTCGGCCAACTTCTGCGAGTTCTTCCAAATCGGCGAAGGCGGGATTTCCGCCCAGCAGAGCCGCGATGCGCTGTTTGCGGCTGCCGAGTCGCTGTTTCGAAAAAAGTAGTCGCTCCGCCCTCTTCCAGAGCAATCAAATCCCGGAGAGCTTGGCGATGATCTCCTTCATCACTTCCGAGGTACCGGCGCCGATCGTAATCAAGCGGATGTCTCGCCACGCCCGGGCGATCGGGGTTTCTTCGATATAGCCCATCCCGCCGTGGAACTGCTGGCAGTCATACGCCACTCGCTGCGCCAGATCTCCCGCGAAGAGCTTGGCCATCGAGATTTCCTTTACCGCTTCCTGCTTTCGGTCGAAGAGATCTACCGCGTGATAGGTGAGCCGCTTCGCCGCTTCAATCGACGCCAGGTGCTCGACGAATCGATGGCGCCACACCTGAAACTTGATGATCGGCCGCCCAAAGGCTTCGCGCTCATGGCCGTAGCGGATCGCGTCCGCTACCATCTGTTCCATCGCCGCGACGGCGGTGATCGATCCGACCAGCCGCTCGCCCTGGAAATTCTGCATGATGAGGTAGAAGCCTTCGTTCTCCGTTCCCAACAGGTATCGAACCGGAATCCGGCAGTTCTCGAAGAACAAGATGGCGGTGTCGGAAGCGAGGTTCCCGACCTTGTCCAGTTTCTTCGAGACGGAAAACCCCTTGGTATCAGTGGGAAAAGTCACCAGCGAGATCCCCGCGTAGCCAGGCCCGCCGGTGCGGACCGCCAGAGTGATGAAATCCGCGCGAGTTCCGTTGGTAATCCACATCTTTGATCCGTCGATCACGTAGTCGTCGCCGTCGCGCTTGGCGGTGGTCTTGAGGCTGGCCACGTCTGAGCCGCAGTTGGGCTCGCTGATTCCCAAGGCGCCGATCTTCTCGCCGCGAATTGCGGGAGCCACGAACTGTTGCTTCTGCTCCTCGCTGCCGAGCTCGTTGATCAGCGGAGTCGCCATCTGCGCCTGGACCAGGATGCCCATGTTGACGCCGGCGTTACGGCTCCGGACCAGCTCCTCGCACATCACCGTCACGTACCAGTAGTCGAGCCCGCTCCCGCCGTACTTCGGATCCAGATTGATCCCCAGCAAGCCGAGCTCTCCGCATTTGCGAAATACGTCCCGAGGGAAAATTCCGGCCCGATCCCATTCCAGGGCGAAAGGAGTGAGCTCGCGCTCAACGAATGAACGCACCGTCTTGCGAAACATCTCGTGCTCTTCGGTGAATGGATCGAGCATTGGGCGTTGTTTCTACGGTTTACACCAGCTCTTCGATCTCGTCTTGTCGGAAGCCCGCCTCGGCGAGAATTTGCGCGCTCTGCTCACCGAGGCCTGGTGCGGGTTCCGTCAAAAAGCCCGTCATTGCGAACGGCAGCCGGATCTGGGCGTTTCGAAACAAGTCCCGTGAAAGCAGCTGCGGGTCGCTGAGGACTTCGTCCCCTTCGTAGACGGGTTCCACACAGCATTGCGATCCGGCAAAGTGGGTCACCCACTCAGAAAGCGATTGGGTCGAGAAGATCTGGGCCAGCTCATTTCGAATCCGCGCTTCGCTCTCCGCGGAGCCATCCGCAAGCCGCGGCAGGTGCGGTTTGCCCAATCGCGTGCAGAGCTCGAGAAAAAACTTTGGTTCGACCGCGCCCACCGACAAATACCGGCCATCCGCGGTCCGATAGAGGTTGTAATTGGCGTTTCCCCCGTTGAGGAGGTCGGTTCCCCGCGAGAGCGCGGGTCCGGCCGCGCCGGTGGCCAGCCGCGTCGCCAGGTGCGGATATAAAAACGCCAGCGCCGCTTCGTTGAGTGCAATGTCCAGATAACAGCCTTGTCCGGTCCGATTTCGCTGGTGCAAAGCGGAAAGCAGTCCGACCAAGGCCGAGAGCGCGGATCCGACGTCGGCGATTTGCACGCCCGGCATCGCCGGAGGTCCACCGGGCGGGCCGCCGTAACCGAGCACCCCGGCGCGCGCGATGTAGTTCAGATCATGCCCGACCTTCAGACGATCTGGACCGGTTTGCCCATAGCCCGAGAGCGAGCAGTAGATAAGGCGAGGATTTTGCGCCTGGAGCTGATCATAGGAGAGGCCCAGCCGCTCCATCACTCCCGGCCGGAAGCCTTCGACCAGTAGATCATAGCGTTGCACCAGGCGCCGAAAGACGTTCTTTCCCGCAACGCTTTTCAGATCCAGCGCCAGGGAGCGCTTGCCGCGGTTGACCGACTCAAAGAGTACGCTTCGTCCATCGACGATCGGCGGCAAATTTCGGAGGTAATCGCCGCCTGCAGGGTCCTCGAGCTTGTCGACTCGAGCGCCCAGCGCTGCCAAAACCAGCGTGGCATAAGGACCGGGAAGCAGCCTGGAGAGGTCTAGAACTCTAAGGTCGCTGAGAGGCGACTCCAAGCGCGTGCGCGGTAGAGCCTAAGACAACAGCTTGCCGAGTTTCATCGCCAAGCCCATGTCCATCGGCTTGAACTTGAGCTTGCCCTGCATCGCGGCCATTTGAGCATTGAGCTGCTTTCGCCGGATTTTGATGAAGTCCTGGTCGCTGACTACGATCGTCATCTTCGGCGTTCCCTGCGCCCCGGTTTGAACCCAGTCGGAATCCTTGGTGAGATCCAAGGTCCAGGTGCCACCCTGGTCCCCGGTAATATTGAAATGGATCACCGCGTTGATCTCTTTTGCGAGCTCCGGCTTGGTCTTGAGCAGGGCGGGAATCTCGCTCTCCAAAATGCTCTTTGCCGTATCTGCCATGGTTTTTCGCTCTTTGAGAGAGGTGCGTCGCTTCCGCGGACGGTATCGGCGCTGGCCACCTGCGTCAAGCTTGCGGAGAGGTTGAGTTGAGCGAACGCTACCTCCACCCAGACTGCGAGCTCGAACGGCTCCACTTGGATTCGTATTCTTGACCGCAAGCTCGGCCACCGGGCGAAGCATGCTTGGCTCGCGGCCGGCCCGTCCCCGGAAATAGCTGCGGCGCGTTGCGGCATCTGTTATGGCTGCCAGAGGTGACGCACTGGCGGGCGAGATCGGCTCCGGCTATGTTACTCCCCTGACAGGTAAGGAGACGCAAATGGGCGGTCTAAGAATGGGCGAGCTGCTGATCATCCTGGTGGTGGTGCTGATACTGTTTGGCGCCGCGCGTTTGCCACAGCTTGGATCCTCGTTGGGCCAAGCGATCAAGAATTTCAAGAAGGGCTTCGGCACTGAATCGGACGAGCCGTCTCCGGGGAACAACCGGGAGGTCAACACCCTGTCGAGCGCAAATACCGTAGACAACAAGGACGTCGATCGCGCCAAGACTCCGCAGAAGACCGCGTAAGCGCCGCTCGCTTTCGGCTACTCGATCGGTTCGTCGTACATCCCATCTAGTAAGTTTCGGAAACGCTGGATCACCACTTTGCGCTTGACCTTGAGCGTCGGGGTCAGCTCGCCCGATTCCTGGCTGAATTCGTGATCCACCAGGCTGAACTTCTTAAGTGACGCGTACGGAGGTTGATCGGCGTTCAGTCGATCAATCGCGGCCTGTACCGCCGCTTGAATTTCGGGCCGCTGGGTCAGGCTCTGGTAATCGCCGCCGGTCACCCCTTTTTCCACCAGGATCTTTCGAGCGGCCTCTTCACTGATGCAGATCAGCGCGGTGAGGTACTTGCGTTTGTCTCCATAGACCATTGCTTGGCTGATCAACGGGAACGTCTTGAGCAGATTTTCGAGATTTTGCGGGGGTACCTTCTTGCCGCCGGCGGTGACGATGATGTCCTTCTTGCGGTCGGTGATCTTCAAGAACCCATCTGCGTCCAGCTCGCCGATATCGCCGGTGTGGAACCATCCGTCCGGCTCCAGCACCTCCTGCGTCGCGGCGGGATTCTTGTAGTAGGCCTTCATCACTCCGGGGCCGCGCACCAGAATTTCGCCATCCGAAGCGATCCGAAGCTCGGTTCCAGGGAACGGCGGACCGACCGTGCCGATCTTGATCTTGTTCGGCAGGTTGGCGCAGGTCGCGCCGGACGTTTCGGTAAGACCCCAGCCCTCGAGGACCTTGAATCCAAGCAGATCGAAGAACAGCCCGATCTTCTTCGACAACGGCGCTCCTCCGGAGACGAAGATCCTCAGTTTGCCTCCGAGGCGCTCCCGGAGCGTTTCTGCCACTTTGTGAAACACCAGCCGCTTCGCCAGGGCGAAGCTCAGCGAGTAGTATTCCTTGCCCTGTTTATTCGCGTCGACATACTCATCGAACAGCTTGAAGGCCCAGCGAAACAGCGTCCCCTTGACACCCGGAGCGGCGCTACCATTGGCGATCACGTTATTGAAGACCTTCTCGAAGACCCGTGGCACCGACGGCAGAACGGTGGGATGGGTTTCGCCAAGGTTGGGGAGGAGCTTGTCGATCGACTCGGCGAAGATCAGTCGAAATGACATCCCGAGCCACGCCGCTTTAGTCACCTGGCCGAAAGAGTGCGCGAGCGGAAGAAAGAGCATCACGGAATCGTCAGGGAGCAGCAAGCCCAATTGGGCCGCGGTCCGGGCTTCGTAGGTCCAGTTTCCGTGGGTCAAAATGACGCCCTTCGGGTCGCCGGTGGTGCCCGAAGTGTAGATGAAGCAGCAAGGATCGTCGGCTTTGATCTGAGCCACTCGCGCGCCAAATGCGGCGTCGGCCGAGCTTCCCAACTGGTCTCCCTCGCGGACCAGATCGCTAAGCGTGATTTCCTTGCCCGAAGCCGCCTTCGCGTCGAAGACCACCACCTGCTTGAGCAAGGGGCACTCCAATCGCTTTTGGCGGATCCGCGACAACCGACCTATTTGTTTGCCGTCGGTCTGGTCGTCGTCGACAAACAGCATCACCGCTTCGGAATTGTTTAGAATGTAGCGGCATTCGTCCGGTGTGTTCGATGCGTAGATCGGGACCGTGACCGCCAGGGAGGCGGAGACCGCGAGATCGCAGATGATCCAGTCCAAGCTCGTGGCGGCGAAGATTGCGACCCTGTCGCCGGGCCTGACGCCACTGGCAGTCAGACCAGCCGAGACCTTCTTCACGCGCTCGAGGATCTCGCCCCAGGTGGCATCGCGCCACTCGCCGTCGCTCTTGTGAGTGGCGGCCACCTTGGATGGCTCCTGCGCCCGCGCGAGCAAAAGATCCACCAGCGTCTCGGCACGAGTCCCGGCACCCTGTAGCGCATCCTCAGCTCTCATAGCAGCCCGGCTGCTTAGCACGCGGCTGCGGACGCCACCAACCATCAGTGTCTGGAAAGCTCCGCCGGAGCTTAAGCTGCGTCGGCCACGGTCTCTTCCGTGTCCTGATTGAACGCGGAGAGGTACCGCTCAAGGAACAACTTGGTTTTCAGCTCGACCTGACGAACTCGTTCGCGAGAAACGCCCCAGCGCCTCCCGAGCTCCTCGAGGGTTCTCGGCTTGTCCTGGGTAAGCCGCTCCTGAAGGATGTCCCAACCGAGATCTCCGATCCGCTTGCGCACTCTTCCCAAAGCCGCCTGAACCGCTTCGTCGGTCTCTCGTCCCAGCACTTCCGCCTGAGGTCCCGGGGTCGGATCCTCGAGCTGGTCGAGGTAGGTAGAATCCGAGTCATCGTCGATCGCCGCATCGAGCGACAAGTCGCTCATGCTCTGGCGCTCGGACTCGCCGCCCCGAACCTGGCTCCGGTTGTCCTTCAAGTACCGGGTAATGTACGCCCGGATCCACCACACTGCGTAGGTCGCAAAACGGACATTCTTCTTCGCGTCGAAGTGCTCGATCGCCTTCATCAAACCGATGTTCCCCTCTTGGATCAGATCCTCGAGGCGAGCGCCCCGGTTTGCGAATTTCTTAGCGACCGCTACAACGAAGGCAAGATTCGACAGGGCCAGCTGGCGGCGGGCAGCCTCGTCACCCCTCTTTACACGGCGCGAGAGCTCGTACTCCTCTTCCCGACTGAGCTGAGCTCGCCCGTTAAGGTGGCGCAGGTAATTGGACAGCCCTTCTTCAGTTACTGCTCGTGCCACCGCTCGCCTCCTTTCGATTGATTTCTTGACTGCAAAACATCTCTAACTTCATACGGACTACTAGACGCGCAACACCCCAAATGGTTTCGCATTCCGACGTCGAATTTGTGATTTTTTCGCCCGGAACTGCCCTCGAGGAGAGGGCGAGGGGATGCGGAATAAAAATCAGGCCTTGGAGGGCGGAAAGATCTTGCCTGGATTCAGGAGACCTGATGGATCGAAGAAGTGTTTCATCGACCGTTGTAACTGAATCAAAGGCTCGGGCTGTTCGAAGTGCAAGTAGGCGCGCTTGGCGATCCCAACTCCATGTTCGCCCGTGATCGTTCCACCGACCGAAACGGTGTATCTGAGTATCCGCTCGACGGCTTGGTCCACTGTGGGGCGCTCGTGTGGTCCATCGAACAGAAGATTGGCGTGGAGGTTCCCGTCGCCGGCATGCCCGTACGTCGCAATCGTCAGTCCGAGCTCTTCTCCGACCTTCTTGAAGTACTGAATCGCCTCGGGAATACGCGAACGAGGGACCGCGACGTCGTCGGACACCTTGTGCGCCTTCAAGCGCCGGAGCGAATTGGAAAGCTCGCGCCGAATCGACCAGAGTTTTTCCCGCTGCTGCTCATCTTCTGCCACCAGCGTCTCGAGCGCGCCGTGCGTTTCGCAGATGCTGCCGAAGGCCGACAGCTCCGAGAGCAACGCCTCTTCCACATTCCCGTCGACCTCCGCCAGGAGCGCCGCTCCTGCGCTCTCGGGAAAGTGAAAACCATGGCCATTGATGGCTTTAATGCAGACTTCGTCCAGCAGCTCCAGGCATCGAGGGAGAATCCCTTGCGCCAAGGTCGCTGACACCGCCTTGGCGGCATCGAAGACTGAGCGAAAGAGTACCAGCGCCGTTCTTACCTTCTTGGGCAAAGGTAAAAGCTGCACGGTTATTTCGGTCGCGACGCCGAGCGTTCCCTCTGAGCCGACAAACAGCCCGACCAGGTCGTACCCGGCGACGCCTTTGATCGTCTGGCGTCCTACCCGCAGGATCTCGCCATTCGGTAGAACCCACTCTAGTCCCAGCACATAGTCGCGCGTTACACCGTACTTGAGGGCTCGGGGCCCCCCCGCGTTCTCGGCGACGTTGCCGCCCATCGTGCAGAACGCCAGCGAGTTGGGATCGGGAGGGTAGAAAAGCCCCTGAGCTTCCACCGCCTTCATCAACTCGCCCGTGATCACTCCCGGTTCCAGGACTGCGACCAGATCTTCGACGGAGATAGACTTGATCCGGTTCATCCGCTCCAGGCTCAGAGCAATGCCCCCCTCGAGGGGTAAAGAACCCCCGCTCTTGCCACTTCGGGCACCGCAGGGAGTGACCGGCACCTGGAACCGCTGGCAGAGGCGGAACACTTCTGCCACCTCCGCCGCGGTTTGAGGTAAGGCCACGATTCTTGGAGGAAATTGCCCATAATCGGACTCGTCGTGCCCGTAATCGGTGAGGGCCCCGCTGTCCGAGCGAAGCTGTCCGGGGGGCAGGATGCGCGCCAACGCCTGAATCCACGGCGCTTTCATCGCCGGCGCCGCGGCAACCGCTTCGGGCGGAGTACTCATCCCAGCACCTCAACCAGGCTTCCGTTCATCGCCTTGGGCGCTTCCGCGCACAGATAGCAAATCACTCCGGCCACATCCTCTGGGCTCATTTTGGGCGTAAAACCAGAGTCCCTGAGCATGTCGGTATCAACGCTACCGGGCACCACGGCACAGATGCAGACTCCCGTTCCGTCTAACTCTTCGGCAATCGTCTTGGTGAGACCGTTGAGTCCCCACTTCGAGGCACAGTATGCCGACAGCTTGGGTGTCCCTACCCTGCCACTAATCGACGAGACATTCACAATTCGTCCCCATCCGCGTTCGACCATTGCCGGGGCCAGCCGGCGGATCAGATAAAACGGACCCCCGAGATTTACTTTCACGACCCGGTCGAAATCTCGATCCAGCGTCTCGACAAAGCTCGCACGATGAATCGTCGCGGCGTTGTTCACCAGGACGTCCACCCGGCCGAATCCTTTTTGGACACGCCCGAGGAGCGCATCGATGCTCGCGGGATCCGAAACGTCGCAGCTGGTGGACAGCGCGCGGCGCTTCATAGCGGTCACCGCACGAGCGGTGTCGTCGGCGCCGTGCTCGCGGGTGGAGGTCACCACCACGTCGGCCCCCGCGCGCGCCAGGGAGAGAGCCGCCGCCCGACCAATCCCGCGCGAAGCCCCCGTCACCAGCGCCACCTTTCCGGCCAATCCAGTGCTCATGGCTTGGCTCCCAGCCTGGCCCACAGCTCCCTGCGCAGCGCTTGATTTCGGCGCAAACGTCCTTCGTATGCCTCGACGTGGGTTCGCGCCGAAGGTTGGCGATGGCCTCGCAGCCGAAGGCACGCCTGCTTCGCGTCGAGAATGCACGCGGTCGCTGGGCTCTCCAGTTGCTCCGCCAGGGCACTGGCCACCCTGCGCGCCAGCTCCTCCTGCAGAATCAGCCGGTGGGCAAAACAATCGAGCACGGCCGCTAGCCGCCCAAATCCGACCACCCGCTTGGAAGGAACATAAGCCAGATGCGCTCGCCCCTCGTAGGGAAGCAAGTGGTGGGGACAGGTCGAATGAAAGTGCAGATCGGTGACCAACACCAGCTCGGTCCCGTTGCCTTCGGGAGCCGGGTAGGTCTCTCGCAACACCTCTTCCGGGGTCTGCAAATATCCATCGAGGAACTCGGAAGCCCATGCTGCCGCGACTCGCCTGGGAGTGTCGCGAAGATTCGGGTCCGCGAGGCTAAGACCTGCCGCGCGCAAGAAGCTGGCGACCGCGGCTTCCAATTCGGCGCGGTTCAATTTCGGGGCAAGGTCGACTCGCTCCCTCAGTCCTCGCGGTAGCTGACGCAGTATTCGGGGGTTTCCCAAAGGCGAAGCTCCTTGAGGCCGTCGATTTCGGGTTTGAGCCGTTCCCACAGCCAAACAATCATATTTTCGGCGGTTGGGTTTTCCATGAAGTCATTGAGATTTTGGTGGTCGCATTTGACCAAGGCGGCCTCCCAAACTTTTTTTCGGATCTCTTCGAAGTCCCGAATCATTCCGTCCCGCGGGTTGGGCTTGCCCACCAGGCTCACGCGAAGCTTGTAGTTGTGACCGTGCAGGCGGGCGCACGCTCCGTTGTAAAACGGCAACCGGTGGGCGGCACAAAAGGGGAAGTCGACGGCAAGTTCCATTCTCATCCGAGGGCTACTCTAATCCTGGTTTCACGCCCTTCGCCAGGCCGGGTTGCCGTGGACTGGGCGCCGCGAGTAAGAGGGCGGGGATGATCAAAATCTGCCCGCGCTGCCGGCGGACCTTCTCGGGAGGGACGCGGTGCCTGCACTGCTCAGAGGAGATCGCCCTGCTGGATTTGGCCGAGCCGGCGGTGCGCAGGGCGCATCTGCTCGGAGACAGCGATCTCCGAGTAACGATCCGTACCTACTACGGCGCCCGCAGCGCGATGCTGCTGCAGTTCGTCGGAATCCTGTTCGGGCTCGCGCTTGCCCTCGCCCTGGCGCGGAAGTCGGCCGCGCTCGCCGGTGGTGCCCGATGGGCTATGGCCGTGCTCGCGGGGTGCGCGGCGGTCGCCATTCCGGCCGCGACGGCCTTTATCGGCGCCAAACTGGTGCACCGCTTTTCGAAGTCTTGTCGGCGCAAGCCGCTGCGGCCAAGCGAGCTGCGGGTGGTGCGGCGAGGCCAAGGCGCGTCGTAAGCTCCCGGCTCACTTCACTGCTTGGGACACGAGCTTGAACTCTGCGGAGCCCGCCTTCCCAAGCAGATCAAAGAGCGCGCTCTCGACCGTGCTGATCACCGAGCCAACGTCCCTGCAAAGAGCCAGGCCCACCTGCCTGTCTTCCTCGGTTCGCGAGAGCACTGCATCTGCAAGGATGTAGGGCACCGCGTCACTTTCGGCCAAATCGCGCGCCGTCTGGAAAACGCAGACGTGCGCTTCCATTCCGACGATCAGGATCTGCGGCCGCCGCAGGCTGGTGCGGATCGGCTCCAGGCCACAACTGAAGCTCGTTTTCTCGACCGGTCGAATGTCCGGCAACAACGAGGCGATTTGCGGAAGCGTGTGCCCGAGTCCCTTCGGGTACTGCTCGGTGACCGCAATTGGCAGGCCGAGGGCTTTCGCGCCCCGGATGGCCGCGCAGGTTCGTGCCACCATTCGCTCCAATCGGGCCGGGTCCATCGCCTGGCAGAGCCGTTCCTGGATGTCGATTACCAACAGACCTGCCTCGCTGCGCTGTAACCGGAACTTTTTTCGCTCGGCCGCCATGCTCAGCTCCTTTTCAGACCGCGTAACCGATCGCGCCCGCTTTGATCGGCGCCTCGGGATCGAGCATCACGTTCACGCAGGCGACGGTGTTGCTGGAGAGAGCGCGCTCGAGCGCCGGGCGGATCTGGCTAGGCTCGACGACCAGCTCACCCTGCCCGCCCAGCGCCTCGACCACTCGGTCATAGCGAGTTGGAGCCAGTAACGTGCCTGGCGATTTATCCTCGCCAAACATCGCCACCTGAGGAATGCGGATTTGTCCCCAAGCGGCGTCATTGCCGACCACGCACACCATCGGCAGCTTGAATCGCAGCGCGGTCTCGAAGTCCATTCCATTGAAGCCGAAAGAGCCGTCGCCCTGGATTACCCAGGGAGTTTGTTTCGGCGAGACCAGTTTGGCCGCAATCGCGAACGGCGCGCCGACACCGAGGCAGCCCAGCGGCCCAGGATCCAGCCATGTCCCCGGCCGATTGAGGGTGACCACTTTTGCGGCCATTGCCACCCAATTTCCGCCGTCCGCTACGAAGACCGGATCGCGGCCCGCTTCGTTTGCGACCTCAGACATCTCCCGCGCCAATCGATAGTGGTGGATCGGCACCGCGTCGGAGCGCGTCCACTGCTCCATTTCCTTGGCTTTTTTCCGCTCCGCTTCACGAAGCTCTGCCAGATAGCCATCGCGCCGGGTCTTCGGCGCGCCAGCGCGTAGAGCGGTCAAGGCACTGTAGCTGTCGGCGATGATCCCCACCTCTACTGCGCGATTGCGCCCGATCTCGGTGGGATCCACATCTACCTGGACGATCTTCGACGTCGCTCCAAAAGTGGGTTCGGATCCGTAGTTCAAGCGAAAGTCGAAGGGAGTTCCTAGAACGAAGACCAGGTCGGCTGCTGAAATGCCCTGCTTGCGGGTGTGCTGAAAGAGCAATGGATGATCCGACGGGAGACAACCGCGCCCCGAGCCATTGAGGTAGACCGGAATCTGGGCGATCTCGCAAAACTCCCGCAGTGGTCCCCACGCTTGGTCCCAATAAATCGCGGAGCCGGCGATGATCGCGGGTCGCTCCGCCTTTTTGAGGATCGACAACGCCTGCTCGATCTTCAGCGGGTCCGGTGGCTGCCTGGCGCTGGTGCGGTATTGAGTCGGTAGGCGGGCAGCCTCGTCCTCAACCCCGTTGCACAACACGTCCCAGGCCAACTCCAGGAACACCGGTCCCGGTCGACCTGTCAGCGCTACGCGAAACGCCTTCGCGAAATACGTGGGGACCAGCTCCGGGGTGGGCACCCGATCCGACCACTTGGTGATTCGATGGAAGAGATCGACCTGTTCCATCTCCTGCAAGCTTCCACGGCTCTGGTTGAACAGCGGCGCCGCCCCGCCCAAGAGCAGAAGCGGCGAGCTTGCCGCATTGGCGTTGGCGACCCCGGTGATTGCGTCGGTAACCCCCGGACCCGCGGTCACCACCGCGACCCCAACTCCGCGAGTCAACCGCGCGTAGGCGTCCGCGGCGTGGGCTGCTGCCTGCTCGTGGCGCATATCGACGACCTGAATGCCCTCTTCTACGCAGCCGGCATAGATCGGCGCGACGTGCAGCCCGGAGAGGGTGAAAATCTGGCGGACGCCTTCTTTTTTGAGCATTCGCGCGACGAGTTGCCCGCCGGTGACTGTAGCCATGGGTCGTTCCTTGCTTAAGCGGTCAGAGCCTTTTCGACAAATGCCAACCGATCGTTGCCGATGAACATCTCTTCTCCAACGAACAGAGTCGGAGCGCCGAACGAGCCCCGCGCCACGGCTTCATCGGTATTCTTGCGAAGGAACTCCTTGATCTGCGGCTCCTCCGCGCGAGCGAAGGAGGCTTCGACGTTCATTCCTACCTGGTTCAACACCGAAGAGAGCACCTCCCGGCTGGCCTGGTCCTGGCCGAGCCCGAAAACAGCATGGTAGAGCGCATGGGTAAAAGCGGGAAGGCAGCCCTGCTCCGCTGCAACCAGCCCCAGGCGAAGCGCGGTAATCGACCGCGTGGGAAAGGGATCAGGCAGGGTGAAGTCAGGAAGGCGGTAGTGCCGGGTCCAACGCAGCAGATCCGACAACATGTAGGACGCTTTGTAGGGATTCATTCCCGGCGCGGGGTTGCCGGTGGACTGGAAGACAGCGCCCAGGACAAATGGGCGCCAGGCTAGCTGCGCACCGGCGCGATCCGCGATCGACTCCACCTGAGTCGAGGCCAGGTAGGAGTACGGACTGATGTAGTCGAAGAAAAACTCCAAGGTTTTCATCTGCTCACTACCCTTCGCCCTGCTACTAAGGGTCCAGTAGGTTCTGCGTGCAAGACCTTATCAGCGCCATTGAGCCTTACGCGAAGCGTTTTGGGCCAGAGCTTGCCTCCCTCGCATATTCGCGGGGATTGGCGGTGACTCTGCCCGATGGCAGCACACGTGCAATTCCGATTGCCGCGACCCCGGTGACTGTCGACGTCGAAAGGATTCGGCACGCCGCCAGCCTCTCGAGGCAGCTCTCCTCCGCCGCCTTCAAGATGGCCCACTTCGCCCTGAGGAGTCCCCGGAGGGAGCTTCTGCTCGCAGCCATGGCTCCGAAGGAGCGAGCGATCATCGAAAAGACCCACGCCGCGGTTCGACGGCTGGCGTGCACTCGTGTCGACTTCTTCGCGGAAGGCAACCCGGCGGTCGGCTCTCTTCGTGCGCTGGAGATCAACGCCACCATTCCCGCGATGCAGGGGTACTCCGATATCGCGGCACGCTCGTTCATCCAGGTTGTCGGAAAGATGGCAGGTGCTTCGGAGCGGCAAATCTCCGACTGGTGCGAACAGAACGGCTCCAACGTCGCTGCCCTCTACCGCGCACTGACCGATGGCTTTCACAGCGAGCGCGGGAGGATGCCTGCGCGGATCGCGATTCTCTGCCGCCGAAATGATTCGCAGATCAGCGAGCTTCGATACATCGCCCAGCGGTTTTGCGAGCTGGGAACGCCCTCGCAAGTGGTCTTCCCCGATCAGCTCGGCGGCCGCGAGCGGATTGAGGCCGTCGGGCAGGTCTTCGATTTGGTGTATCGCCATTTTTTCGTGCGCCGATTGCACGAGATTGACGCTCCATTTTTGGAGCAGTTCTTCTCGGAATGGCCCAGTCCCTGGGCCGTGATGTTCAACCCCCCGGCAGCGCAATTCGAGGTCAAGACGACTTTCGCGCTGCTGTCGGAGGCGATGGTCGATCCTTCACTGGCCTCCGGCGCCCAGCTTGATAAGGGCGAACTCGCCGCTATACGCGCGGTCCCCTGGACGCGACCCTTCCGGGAGGGACCAATAACCGATCCGAGCGGACGTCGGATCGAAGACGCCGTCGAGTATGTGGCCTCTCAGCCAGCTCGTTTCGTCCTCAAACGAGCCTGGGAATACGGCGGAAAGGCGGTGTTCGTCGGCAAGGCAGCCGGGGAGCCTAGCTTCGCCGAGCGTTCGCGCACCGCCTACGGTGAGTCGCTGGACTGGCCGCAGCTCTGCAGGCGTGCGGCGGAAGATCGGGTGGGCGGTGGATTCGTGGTTCAGGAATTTATTCCAATCACCGCTCACAGGATTTTGGTCTGTTCCGCGCAAGGGGCGGTGCCCGAGGAGTGGTACGTGGACTTCTCTGCCTACGCGTCGATCGGCCTGGATCACCCTCCCAGCTGGGGTGGAGTCTGCAGGGGATCTCACTCCGAGATCGTCAACATCGTCGGCGGTGGCGGGGTGCTCCCGTTGATCCTTCGGCCGGTAGCGGAGCAGCTTGCTCGAGCTTTACGGCAAGCCGCGCGGTCAGGCAGTTAGAGCGCTGAAGTCCTTCCTGCGATATACATTCCCTATCACCTCATTCAGGAGCACTTAATGGCTTGGAACGAACCAGTTCAGGCATTCCCGCCTACCACCGGCACCGAGGCGCTTGGGATCGACCAGGCGCAGCGCGCGTTCATGGCCCGGGTCTACCGCTGGATGTTTCTCGGCTTGGGCGTGACCGGAGTCGTGGGGCTTTACACCGCGTCCTCCCCCAGCATCCTCCGGGCGGTTCTTCCTCTGATGTGGCCGCTGCTGATTGGCGAGCTCATCTTGGTCGCGGCGTTGTCGTGGGCCGCGCCGCGGATGACCGGAGCGCTTGCGGCTGGGCTCTTTGTTCTCTACTCGGCGCTGAACGGCTTGACATTTTCGGTCATCTTTCTCGTTTACCAGCTCGCGTCGATCGGTCAGTCCTTCTTGCTCACCGCTGGAGTGTTTGGCGCCTTGAGCGTCTACGCGACGGTGACGAAACGGGACCTGAGCGCGTGGCGAACCTTCTTGTTCATCGGCCTGATTGGCGTGGTGATCGCAGGCTTCATTCAAATATTCTGGCATAACGAAGGCTTCTCGTTCGTCTGGTCCTGCGCCTGCGTGGTGGTATTCGCTGGGTTGACCGCGTATGACACCCAGAAGCTTCGCGGCCTGTACGCGGGCGCGGGCTATCGGAGCGCAACCAGCCTCAGCGTTACCGGCGCGCTGATGCTGTACCTGGACTTCATCAACCTGTTCTTGGCCTTACTGCGCCTTTTCGGCCGCAGGCGGTAGGCCCGACGGAGCGGTTCCGTCTCTCCGCAACCGCATCCGCAGTCGCTCCACCGGGCGGCCACCGATCAAGTGCTGCTCGATGATCTCGTTCACGTCCTCTGGTTTGACTCCGCCGTACCAGACGCCCTCGGGATAGATGACGACCGAGACGCCGAAGGCGCACGCGTCCAGACATCCAGCCGAGTTGGCCCGGATCCGACCTCGGAGGCCTCGCCGTGCCAGCTCCGCCTTGAACGTGGAATGAACCTCCTCTGAGCCCTTGAGAGCACAGCAACCCTTCGGATCATCTTCGGCGCGTCGATTGATGCAGACGAAAACGTGTCGTTCATACGGAGGTGGCATGTCTCAACCCTTAAACCGATTGCGCTCGCCGCGCAAAACCGCGTCGCCGGGAGGAGGGACATTGCGCACAGCAAACATTCGCTGGAGGGTTGCAAAATTCTGTCAGTGACTGACAGTAAACCTATGGAAAGCGTTTCGCTCTCTCGCCGGGGCGGGCCGAAGCCCCTCGCCTGAGCGGGAACGTCTCGTCGCAGCCGATGCAGTCCACCCATCCCCCTCGGGCGCGGGCCCCATTTTGGTTCGTTGAGACCGACAGTGTAGCTTCGCAGCTTAAGTTGTCCGCCGCCCGAAATTAGCAGCTCTAACTATTGCGTATGCAGAAGAAATTGACCACAAGCTATGGTGGATTTACCTTGACAGGTTGATGACGCACTGGTTACAAGCCGGCCCCGAAACTTCACGCAGAGGGGGGCGAGCGCGTCGTGGTTTCGGCGGCTTTGCAGGGCGTTTTGAAGCTTGTCCTGTGGCGGTCCGGCCCGCTCCTCGGTGTCAGCTTCGGGCCTATTATTTCGATCCCTCGCGGCACCCGGCCGTGTCCGATCTCGTTTTGCACAAAGACGCACTAAGAGTAAAGGAGGAGGGTTAAATGGAGAAGGAAGTGCCTTCGAAGCAAATGCCAACCGTCAAGGATCGCAAGACGCTTCGGCGACCGAAAGGCGCCGCCGCTGGCGTCACGGTGAAGCGTTACTTCACGACGCCCGGGGTCGATCCGGCGGACGAGTTAGCATGGGAGCACCGGACTGCGACGATTACCGGCGAAGATGGCAAGCCGGTGTTCGAGCAGCGGGATATCGAGATTCCCAAGTCCTGGTCGATGCTCGCCACCAACGTGGTTGCTTCGAAGTACTTTCGCGGCACCCCGGGAACGCCTGAGCGGGAAAGCAGCGTCCGCCGGCTGATCGCCCGGGTGGTGGACACCCTCACCCAGTGGGGTAGCACAGGTGGTTACTTCGCGACCGATGCGGATCGGGACGCGTTCCACGCCGAGCTCACCCATCTTCTGCTCCGGCAAAAGGCATCCTTCAACTCTCCCGTCTGGTTCAACGTCGGCGTCGAGGAGCATCCGCAGTGCTCCGCCTGCTTCATCAACTCGGTCGATGACTCGATGGATTCGATCCTCACGCTCGCCAAGACCGAGGGAATGCTTTTCAAGTATGGCTCGGGCACGGGCACCAATCTGTCGACCGTGAGGTCGTCGCGCGAGCTGCTCGCCGGAGGCGGGACGGCGTCCGGGCCGGTTTCCTTCATGAAGGGATTCGATGCCTTCGCCGGAGTGATCAAAAGCGGTGGGAAGACTCGGCGCGCCGCGAAAATGGTGATCCTCAATGTCGATCACCCCGACATCCTCACCTTCATCCGCTGCAAAGCATCGGAGGAAAAGAAAGCCTGGGCGTTGATCGACGCCGGCTACGAAGGCTCGTTCAACGGCGAAGCCTACTCCTCGATTTTCTTCCAGAACTCAAATAACTCGGTGCGAGTCACCGACGAGTTCATGAAAACGGTGATCGAAGGCGGTCCCTGGATCACCAAGGCGGTCAAGGACGGCCACCCGATGGACAGTTTCCGGGCCCGCGAGATCATGCGTGAAATCGCCGAGGCCGCCCACCTCTGCGGAGATCCCGGGCTGCAGTTCGATACCACCGTCAACGACTGGCACACCTGCAGCGCCACCGGGCGGATCAACGCTTCCAATCCCTGTTCCGAGTACATGTTTTTGGACGACACCGCCTGCAACCTGGCCTCGTTGAACCTGATGCATTTTCGAACCATCGACGGTGAGTTCGATGTCGAGGCCTTCAAGCACGCGGTCGATGTGGTGCTGTTGGGCCAGGAGATCATCGTCGGCTTCTCTCGCTATCCGACTCCGAAGATCACCGAGAACTCCTACGCGTTTCGGCCCTTGGGCTTAGGATACGCAAACCTCGGGGCGCTGTTGATGGCGTCCGGCCTTCCGTATGACTCGGCTGAAGGCCGAAATTACGCCGCGGCGATCACCTCGCTGATGTGCGGTCAGGCTTACCTCCAGTCGGCCCGAGTCGCCGAGCGGATGGGAACTTTCGCTGGCTACCCGAGGAATGCGGAGTCGATGCTTCGGGTGATCCGCAAGCATCGCAAGTGCGCCTACCAGATCGCCTCGCAGGGCGTGGGGGCGGGCCTGCTCGAGGCATCGCGCCAGGTTTGGGACGACGCATTGGCGGTGGGAACCGACCACGGTTTCCGCAACAGCCAGGTGACGGTGCTCGCGCCGACCGGAACGATCGGATTCATGATGGATTGCGACACCACTGGGATCGAGCCGGACATCGCGCTGATCAAGTACAAGCGGCTGGTCGGCGGTGGGATGCTGAAGATCGTCAACAACACCGTCCCGCCGTCTTTGGCCAAACTTGGATACGCGCCGGGCGAGGTGGACTCGATCGTTCAGTACCTCGATACCCATGAGACAATCGAAGGCGCCCCGGGGTTGAAAGCGGAGCATCTGCCGGTATTTGACTGCGCGTTCCGCCCGGCGAAAGGCGACCGGAGCATTCATTGGAAGGGCCACATCAAGATGATGGGAGCCACCCAGCCGTTTCTCTCCGGTGCCATCTCCAAAACGGTGAACCTGCCCTCCTCCGCCACAGTGGAGGACATCGAGCAGGCCTACCTCGAGGCCTGGAAACAGGGGCTCAAGGCGATCGCCGTTTACCGCGATGGGTGCAAGCGCTCGCAACCTTTGAACACCTCGCTCAAGGAAGAGAAAAAGGAAGCGAGCGTCGAGGCCGCGGTGCAAGCCAAGGTCGAGGCCCGGGCGGTGCGGCGAAGGCTTCCGGATGAGCGCCAGGCGATCACCCATAAGTTTTCGATCGGTGGCCACGAGGGCTACCTCACGGTGGGGATGTACGCGGACGGCCAGCCGGGAGAGCTGTTCTGCGTGATGGCCAAAGAAGGATCGGTGGTCAGCGGCTTGATGGACAGCTTCGCCACCGCGGTCTCGTTGGCGTTGCAGTACGGGGTGCCGCTCAAGGTCCTTTGCGACAAATTCAGCCACACCCGCTTCGAGCCATCAGGATTCACCGGCAATCAGCAGATCCCGATCGCCAAATCGATCGCGGACTATATTTTCCGGTGGTTGGCGCTGAAGTTTCTGCCACGAGAGGAAGCGCCGGCCGCCGACTCACATCAGGAAGGGGCCGCCGCCAGTCGCAGTGGCCAGGAGATACCCGCGCTCGCGCCGAGCAGCGCCCAAACCTTCCTCAACCAAGCCGACGCGCCGCCCTGCCACACCTGCGGCGCGATCATGGTCCGAAACGGCGCTTGCTACCGCTGCACCAACTGCGGAGCGACCAGCGGCTGTAGCTGAGCCCCCAGCTGCAGTCCTGGTCCCACGGAAAGCGGCTCCCAACCCTCGGAGCCGCTTTTCGGGTCTGGTCAGGGTGTTGCGATGAAGGGTCTAGTACTCCATGTCCTCGCCGCCGTAATCCGGCGCGCCGCCCGCTGGAGCCTTGCTCTTCTTCTTCGGCCGCTCGGCGACCATGGCCTCGGTGGTCAGCAGCAGCGAGGCGACCGACGCCGCGTTCTGCAGCGCCGTCCGCTCGACCTTGGTGGGATCAATCACACCAGCCTTCTCGAGATCCTCGAAGGTTTCGGTCTGGGCGTTATAGCCAAACGCGCCCTTCCCTTCCTTCACCCGGTTGATCACCACCGGGCCCTCTGCGCCTGCGTTGATTGCGATCCTTCGGATCGGCTCTTCGAGCGCGCGGCGGACGATCTGGACGCCGAATTCCTGCTCGCCGTCGACCTTCAGCTTCTCCAACGCCGGCAGACAGCGAAGGTAGGCCACTCCGCCGCCGGGAACGATCCCTTCCTCGACCGCTGCTCGCGTGGCGTGGAGCGCGTCCTCGACCCGAGCCTTTTTCTCCTTCATCTCGGTTTCGGTCGCCGCGCCCACGTTGACCACCGCGACGCCGCCGACCAACTTGGCGAGCCGCTCCTGAAGCTTCTCGCGGTCGTAGTCGCTCGTGGTTTCGCTGATCTGGTTTCGGATCAACTTGATCCGTCCCTGAATGTCGGCCTTCTTGCCGGCGCCATCGATGATCGTGGTGTTGTCCTTGTCCACCACCACTCGCTTGGCCCGTCCGAGGTCATTGAGGGTGAGATTCTCGAACTTGATGCCCAACTCCTCGGACACCACCTGACCACCGGTCAGCGTAGCGATGTCCTTGAGCATCTCCTTGCGGCGATCGCCGAAGCCCGGGGCCTTGACCGCGCACACGTTCAGCACGCCGCGGATCTTATTCACCACCAGGGTGGCCAGGGCCTCTCCCTCGACCTCCTCGGCGATGATCAGCAGCGGCTTTCCGGAGCGGGCGACCTGCTCGAGAATTGGAACCAGATCGGCCATCGCGGAAATCTTCTTCTCCGTGATCAGGATGTACGGATCGTCGAGCGCACATTCCATCCGCTCGCGATTGCTGACGAAGTACGGTGAGACGTAGCCCCGGTCGAATTGCATGCCTTCGACGACCTCGAGCGTGGTCTCCAGGCCCTTGGCCTCCTCAACCGTAATCACGCCTTCCTTGCCGACCTTCTCCATCGCCTCGGCAATGATGTTACCGATCGTCTCATCGCCGTTGGCGGAGATGGTGCCGACCTGGGCGATCTCCTTTCGGTCCTTGGTCTGCTTCGAGGCCTTCTTTAGCTCGGCGACCACCACCTCCACCGCACGATCGATGCCGCGCTTGAGCTCCATTGGATTGTGGCCGGCCGCGAGCAGCTTGAGGCCTTCTTCGTAGATCGATCTTGCGAGCACGGTCGCGGTGGTGGTGCCGTCCCCTGCCTTCTCCGAGGTCTGGGAGGCCACCTCCTTCACCATCTGAGCGCCCATGTTCTCGAACTTGTTTTCGAGATCGATTTCCTTGGCCACCGTGACGCCGTCCTTAGTGACGGTCGGCGACCCGAACGACTTCTCAATCACGACATTCCGGCCCCGCGGCCCAAGCGTTACGGCCACCGCATCGGAGAGGATCCGGACCCCGCGCAAGATCGCGTCCCGCGCAGTGGTATGGAAGTAAATTTCCTTCGCTGCCATCGTAACCTCCTGTAACTACTAAAGATTGGTTGAATTTCGGTCGTTAGCACTCGACCAGGCCGGTCGCTAACGTAAAGGTTCGCCCAGCCTTGTCAACCAAATCCACAATGGGTAAGCCAGGTTGTCAACGCCCTTCTAGGTTTTGGCGGAAATCGATCGCGCAAAGCGCAGGCGTCTGAGCGCCGTGCTGAGCTGACGCTCGGCACGGTATTTGGGTAAATGGCTCCTCGAGGGGGTGGCGAGCCAAGCGCGACCTCGGCGAGTGCTCATGGAGCCTAAACTTCAAACAATATGGTTTCTCGCCTGCGTGGTGATTGCCTGCAGCGGAAGCCCTAGCGGCAGAACGGGCCCGTTGAGAGTTGTTTTCGATTCCCCCCAGAAGGTTGATGGGACCGATGCGCTGAACACCAATGACCCGTACAGCGTCTACGGCACGTACAATATCTGGCGCGTGAACGCTGATGGCACGGGCCTCACGCCGCTCACCAATGCCACTTCAGCCGATGCGAGTAGCGTCCTGCCGCAATGGTCGCCCGATGGCTCCAAGCTCGTTTTCAATTCGTCCCGCAAGCTCGACGGAACCGACGCGTCGAACCCCGCCTTCAATATCTGGCGGATGAACGCTGACGGCACCGGCCTTGCGCCCCTCACTCGGGCGACTGCGGCCCGAGCGGACAGCGCTCAGGCGCAGTGGTCACCGGATGGCACTAAAGCTGTTTTCGTTTCCAGACGCAATCTCGACGGGACGGATGCGCCGAACACCAACTCCACCTACAACATCTGGCGGGTAAACGCCGATGGAACCGGGCTCATGCCGCTCACCAATCTCACTGCAGCCCGTGCGGATAGCACTGGGCCGCAATGGTCGCCCGACGGCACCAAAGTTGTATTCATGTCCTCCCGCAGGCTTGACGCGAGCGACGCGCCGAACGCCAACTTCACCTACAACATTTGGCGGGTGAGCGCAGACGGAACCGGCCTCACGCCGCTCACCAATCTCACTGCAGCCCGGGCAGATAGCGCTGCGCCGCAGTGGTCGCCCGATGGCTCCAAGGTTGTCTTCGATTCCTCCCGCAGGCTCGACGGAACGGATGCGCCGAACACCAATTTCACCTACAACATTTGGCGCGTGGGCGCCGACGGAACCGGGCTCACGCCACTCACCAATCTCACTGCAGCCCAGGCGGATAGCGCTGGACCGCAATGGTCGCCCGATGGCTCCAAGGTTGTCTTCGATTCCTCCCGCAGGCTCGACGGAACGGATGCGCCGAACGCTAACTTAACCTCCAACATCTGGCTCATGAACGCCGACGGAACGGGCCTCGCATCGCTGACGACTGCCACAGCCCTCGGAGTAGTTAGCTTTGAGCCACGATGGTCTCCCGACGGTTCGAAGGTTGTCTTCCGTTCCACGCGCCAGCTCGACGGGACCGACGCGCGGAACCCCAATCTCACCTACAATATCTGGCGGGTGAACGCCGACGGAACTGGCCTCATGCCGCTTACCAGGGCCACCGCAAATGGGGTGAATAGTGAGTGGGCGAGCTTCAGCCATTGACCTTGGGAGTCGGAGCGCTTCCCGATCACTGGTCGACGATTGGGGGCGAGGAAGCTTGCGCGGCCCGTGGAGCCTCACCCGGAGGAGGCCTCCTCTCGATTCGGAACTCAACCCGACGATTTCTTGCGCGGCCAAGCGCGTCCGCATTCGAAGCAATTGGCTTGTCATAGCCATACCCGCGGCTCGCGAGACGCGCCGGCTGGATGCCCTTGTGCACGAGGTAGTCGACCACCGCCTTGGCGCGGCGCTCGGACAGCTCCTGGTTGTATGCATGACCGCCTCGATTGTCGGTGTGGCCCTCCACCGTCACCGAACTAAGGTCCGGTCTGCCCTTGAGCACGGCTGCTAGCTCATCCAGCAAGGGAAGCGACTGCTTGTGAATCACCGCGGCGCCTGAGCTGAACAGCACGCTTCCACGCACGTGGATCCAATCGGGTTCGACCACAACGTAGGGCGGACCCTCGTAAGGACAGCCGGCGTTCTCAGCCGGGCCAGGCACTGTTGGGCACTTGTCGAGGTTGTCCGGAACTTGGTCGCCGTCGGTGTCCGGGCAACCATCGTACTCCGCCGGCCCTGGCTGGTTGGGACATGCGTCTTCGGAGTCAGGGATTCCATCGCCGTCGGAATCGACGAGCAAGCTCGGACGCTGCCGCGCAAAGTCGAAATCATACCGAATCGAAGCCAGCGCTCGGAATGCCTCGCGGCCATAACCGGGGTGCACCGCCAGACCGCGTCCAACCGCCAGCTCTGCTCCCCAGTTGTCGGCAAACTTGCCGCGCAAACCGACCAGCACTTCCCATGCGCTTTTCCGGGTGTCGACAAATTCGGCAAAGGTAAACGGCTGCGAGGTAGGGCTGGCCAGATTCATTTCCACCATCGCGTGGAGCTGGGAGAACCTTCCGAAGTCCGGTAGGCGGTACATCGCTCCCAATCCGACCGTATACTCGCTGCCGATGATCAGATTTTGAAGCCGGGTTTCCTTTCGCAGCCGCGCGCCGAAATTTCCGAGAATCCGAAACGGGCCGATCGGCCGTTCGAGCACGATCCTCGGCGCGAAGATCAGCCCACCGCCGAGAAGGTTCCGCCCATTTCCGGTGGGAAGTCTGACCTCCGGAACCACCGCGACGCCCACGATTGAATCGATCGCCGGGAAGACGATAACTCGCGGGAGAAGGCGAATATCGCCAATTCCGCCAGCCACGCCGGGCTGCGAAACTCCATACTGATTGAGAACGCTGAAGTTATCGCCTTGCGCGAGCGCGACCGGAAGATCAGCGCCCAGCTCCACTCTCGGATGCAACTGATAAGCGCCGATCAAGTGGGCATCGATTCGATACGGCACGACATCGCCCACCTTCTGATCGCCCAGCGCCAATGCGAGGATCCCCACGTTCCAATCGAAGACCAGCGAGAGCGCGAGGCTGCGAGTCGCCGCCGAGCTGGCCGACTCGAGCGTGATGCTGCTTTCCTGGGCCGCAGTGGGCTTGGTAGGAACCAAGTCGAAATTGCGGCCAGAAGAATTGGTTTGGGCGCCGGCGAGACCGGACGAGATCAGGACCGCCAACAAAGCCAACCGAGTGCCCACCGTCTCTCATTTTTCCACGGGGCGTGCCTGCTGGGTATGCACAGACCCGCGCGAGTGTGGGCAACTGCGCGCAACCGAGCGGTGGGACAACGTAGCCTTAAGTAAGCGTGCAAAGACGGTCGATAATCTTGGTTCGCAATGTCTTGGCGATCTCTCGTCCTGTCACTTTTCTGTATCGGTTTGGTTTGCCTGGGTGCGTGCAACGGCTGCGCAACCAACACCCATATGGGTCAGAGCAACACCCTTCCCGGAGACTTCTCCTTGGATGGCGGAGCCGCCGGAGTGGGAAACGGGGTGACGCTTGCTCCCGATGGCGGCATCATGCTCAGCAACAACAGCGCCCAGCTTCACTTCGCCTGGATAGCGAATTCCAGTGCAGGGACCGTCTCCAAGTTTGATACCGAGACCGGCAACGAGGTAGCGCGCTACTACAGCGTCATTCCAGAGGATGGCCTAGGCCGCACCGACGGGGGCGTAGCGCGATTGACCGCGGACCAAGCGAACAGCCCCAGTCGAACCGCGATCGACTTGAATGGCGACGTCTGGGTGGCCAACCGCGCTCCCGGCTACCAAGGCTCGGTCACCAAGATTGCCAACGATCCGTCCTCGTGCCGGCGTCTCCCGGACGGAGGACTCAACACCAGTTTCGATCGAAACGGCAACGGGATGATCGACACCGATCCGGACGCGGGTGAGTTCATCGTCCCGAGAAATTTTGCCGATCCGACGCAGTACGACAGCTGCGTGCTGTTCTCCACGCCGGTGGGCAGCTTCGGAGGTGGCCCCAACTCCGTGAAGGCACGAGCTTTGGCCGTCTCGTTGGGAAGCCTGCAGAACGGGAGTACCGGCGGCGACATTTGGGTGGGCATCCACTCGGACCGTTTGGTGCAAAAACTCGACTCGCGAAACGGCCAAATCATCGAAGTCGGACCGGATGCGGGGACCGACATTGTCCTGCCCACCTGGGGGCCGTATGGCGCTGCGGTGGATGGCCAACAACGGCTCTGGCTGGTCGAGTCACTGATCGCAAACCTCGCGCTCGTCGATACAAGAACCGGAAGGCTGATCGCCAGCGATCTTCCGTACAACGGCCCGGGCGTTTCCGGAGCGTACGGGATGGCGGTCGATGGCAAGGATCGGGTCTGGGTCGCCTCGTGGAACGCGGGACCCAGTGCCTTTCGGTATGATCACGGACCTGGACTGGATGCGGGGGGCGGTACCTGGACGCGGTTTGATTTTCCCAACGCTCGAAGCCAGACCGGCTCGAGTCTCGGCGACACGCGCGGCATCGCCGCGGACGACCAGGGATACATCTGGATGAGCGCTCATCGAACCACGTTCGGCGGCACCACGCAGCTTGCGCAACTGCTTGGCTTTAACTCAGAGGATGCCGGAGTCTTCCGCTTCCAATTTCCCGATGGCGGCAGCGCAGACTTCATCGACGCGACCCGGGCCGACACCTTTACCAGCATCGGGGTCGGGCTGGATTCAAACAACAATATCTGGGTCAACAATTTTGGTGGGGCGACGGGCAACGCGATCCGGGTCAGCCGAGATGGTGGGACGATCCTTTACACCGCCAATCAGCCGGGAAACCTGTACACCTATTCGGACTTCACTGGGTACCAGCTTCTGCACTTCACCGCTCCGCGCGGAACATTCCAGAGGGACTACGCGGGCTGCGACACTCCTACCGAGTGGGGCCCGGTCAGCTGGACCGGCACGACGCCGCCCACGACTTCAATTCAGCTCTTCGTCAAGGTCGCCAACACGAGCTCGGACCTCAACAGCACCAGCATCCCGGAATACGGTCCGTTCAACAACTCTCCTGCCGATCTGCAGGCCGCCGGTGTTCCTCGCGGTCCCTTCTTGCGGGTACTGTTCGTCCTGCAATCGACGGATCGTCAAACCACGCCGGTGCTCACGTCCTTCAGCGTCACTCAGCGATGCATCGGACTTAACTGAGCGCCCCTCGCCGTTTGGCAGTGGGACGCTAGGCCGACCAAGCGCCGCAGCGATCCCGCAAATGGGGTGTCGACTAGTTTCGAGCGCCGTTATAGACGGGCGGTCGTAACACCAAGCCAACGGAGAGCATCATGCCAAACCCATTCGTTCACGTAGAGCTCAATACGACCGACCTCAAGAAAGCGAAGGACTTCTACGGCAAGCTGTTCAGCTGGAAACTCGAGGATATGCCGATGGGGGATATGGGCACTTATACGATGGTGAACCCGGGGGAAGGAACCGGCGGCGGGATGATGAAAAATCCGGTTCCCGGCGCACCATCCACGTGGCTCGCTTATGTCGTGGTGGACGACGTCGCCGCTGCCACCAAGAAAGCGAAGTCGCTGGGCGCGACGATCATGAAAGACGTAACCGAAGTGCCGGAAGCCGGATGGTTCAGCATCATCGCGGACCCGACCGGCGCACACCTGGGCCTCTGGAAACCCAAGAAGAAGTAAGCGTCGAAGCCGCTGCGGTTAGCAGACCTTGACGCAGGCGGTCGGAAATTTAGCCAGCCAATATTCCGTATTTACAGCGATTTTTAGAAAAGTTGTCACATGACCGGATTCTTCACACTCACCGCTTTTCGCATCCCATTCGTCAAACCTAGGCTTGCAAAGGCCTTTCCTTTTGCGAAGTAAGAGTCGCGGAGGCGAATCATGATCAAACGGTTCCTTCGAACTGATAACGACCCGGCGGCGCTGATTATGCGCCTCGCGCTGGGGCTGGTGATGTTCGCACACGGCACGCAGAAGGTTCTCGGATGGTGGGGCGGATATGGCGCTGCCGCGACGATCCAAGGCTTTTCGAAAATGGGCTTGCCGCCGTTCATCACGGTTCTGGTGATGCTCGCCGAGTTCCCCGGATCGGTGATGCTGATCTTCGGCTTTCTCACTCGCCTCGCTGCCTTCGGCATCGGCTGCGTCATGCTCGCCGCCGTGGTGATGGTGCACGCCAACGTCGGCTTCTTCATGAACTGGGTGGGCACGCAAAAGGGCGAGGGAATCGAATACCACCTCCTCGCTCTCGGCCTTTCCATCGCTCTCCTCATCAAGGGCGGTGGCGCACTGTCTGTCGATCGCGCCATCGCGGGCGACCAGCCCCGATTCGTCGGAACCCAGGCGACACCGTAGTGAGAGCTTCTTCTGGTGGAAACTCTAAGGGTTGGGCGTGAGAACGGCCCTGAATCGCGCCTTGCCACTCATCATCAGCTCGTAAGCCTCCGACGCGCGCTCCAACGGGAAGACTTGATTCATCGGCCGCACACCGGTGAGTGCGCTGAAGGACAGCGTATCCTCCGAGTCGATCGATGTCCCTGAGGGCCAGCCGACGATCGATCGGCGTCCTCCTATCAAAAGAAGCGAAGGCACTTCGAGCGGCTCATTCGCAGCCCCCACGACGATCATCTTTCCATTGATCCTCAATCCACCTAGGACCGCATTCATTGCTTTGCCGTTGGTTACGGTTGCCAGTATCACTCGGGCGCCGCCCAGCTTGGTCAACTCCGCGGCAGGATTCTGCTCCTGCGAGTCGATGTAGCGCCTTGCACCGAGTTTTTTCGCCAACTCCTCTTTGGCCCTGCCTCGGGCGATCGCAACGGTATTGAAACCCATCTTGGCGGCGAACTGAATAGCCAGATGTCCAAGTCCACCCACGCCCAGCACAGCGACCACATCGCCGGGCCGGGCACCGCTGTTCCGAAGGGCGTTGTACGTGGTGATCCCAGCGCACATCAGCGGTCCCGCCTCTTCCCCCGACAGCTCTTCGGGAATCCGGGCGACTGCTGCGGCAGGAACAATCACGTACTCCGCGTAGCCTCCGTCGTAAGAAATGCCTGGCACCTTCGGCGCGATCTGGCAGGTGACGAAGTCGCCACGGCGGCAAGAATCGCAATACCCGCAGTGGCCACCGTGCCAGCCCACTCCGACCCGCTGGCCGGTTTTCCACGGGGCGACTCCTTCTCCGACCGCGTCGATGATTCCAGCGATTTCGTGTCCTGGAACGCGTGGATACTGGATGCCGGGGTAAGAGCCCTCTTTTGTAAGCGAATCGCTGTGGCAGATGCCGCAGGCTTGGACCTTGATTCGCACCGAGCCCGCGCCAGGCTGGGGGATTTCGCGCTCAACGAGCTCGAAAGGCCCGTTGGCACGTGGGACCTGCACAACACGCATCATTGGCATGAGTTCCTCCGTTTGAGTCTTTCCTCAAGTTGACTGCACTCGTGCGAGCTTCGCCACAAGCAAATCCAAATTGATCCGAGACTGAACAGCGCGCTGTCTACATTCGGCTTAAGCTAAGGTGCTCTGAATCGCCATTCGAGGAGATCGCCGTGACACTTCCGAGCGTCGTTGCATTCCTGGTCGACGTCGACAACACTTTGCTCGACAACGACCGAGTCGCGCTCGATCTGCGGCGATACATGGAGCGCGAGCTCGGCCCGGAACGGCAAGAACGCTACTGGGTGCTTTTCGAGCAGCTTCGGTCTGAGCTTGGGTACGCAGACTACTTGGGTGCGCTCCAGCGCTATCGCGTCGAGTCCCCGCGCGATTCACACGTGCTGACGGTCTCGTCGTTTCTGATCAACTATCCCTTCGCCAATCGCCTCTTTCCGAGCTCGCTGGACGTGCTGGAACGCTTTTCCGGCTGGGGTCCAACGGTGATCTTCTCCGACGGGGATGCGGTGTTTCAGCCGCGCAAGATCGAGCGCTCGGGCCTGCAGGAGGCGGTGGATGGGAAGATCCTCATTTACATCCACAAGGAGCGCGAGCTGGACGACGTGGAGCAGCGCTATCCCGCCAACCACTATCTGGTGGTTGACGACAAGCTGCGGATCCTCACGGCGGTGAAAGCAATTTGGGGAGCTCGCGTGACCACGGTGTTCGCGCGTCAGGGTCATTACGCAAGGGATCCAAAGGAGCTGGCCGCGTATCCGGATGCCGATCTCAGCATCGATCGAATCGGCGACCTGCTAGAGCTCGACCTGGCGTTGCTCCTCGAAGCGGGACGGAGCCGAAACCGAACCCGCTAGGGCATGGTCTGCGCGCAGGCGACGAATTGTGCCACGCCGCTTACGCGCTCGGCGCCTGAAGGACGTACATCGAGCCCACCACGCTCGGACCATAGCGTCCCGGTGCGAAGGCGCGCGCGAAGGCGGCTTTTGCGCGCCAGCCGGTGCAGTGGCCAGGCGCCAACACGCGAGGCCGGACCCGCTCGATTAGGGCGGCGAGCGTCGGTTCGATCCGAGCCTCCATCGCCTTGCCGCTCAGGTGATATCCGCCGAGGACGAGATCGACCGGGGCACGTGGAAACCGCGCCTGCGCGCCGAGGCAGGCATTCACCACACCGGCATGTGAGCAGGCCGAGAGCACGGTTACGCCTCGGCCGCGAACCTCGGCAGCGACGAAGCGCTCGTCCAAGATCAGCGGGTCGTCCTCGCCCCGCTCGCCCCGAAAGCTGTAGTGGCCCGCGAGGCCGGTCTCGTACGGTGTCACGCGGTCGATTTGGCCGCTGCCGAAGAAGAATCCGTCGAGAAGCGCATGGGCCTCCCCGTTCTTGGCGATCCGACCGCCTGCGGCTTCGATCGCGTCAAAGCTCGGCTCCTCCGGGAGCAGGATCATCGTACCGGTTGGCAGGAGAATTCCGCGCTGATCGGGCCTGTCCGGGTGGAGGTCGACAATCGGAGGCGCGAGTCCCAACTTCCGGCGAGCATCCGCGATCGCCGCTACCACCTCGGGGAACCCGCCGCTGTGGTCGAAGTGCCAGTGCGAGAGAAAAATGACCTCGATCGTCGCCAGGTCTACACCGAGACGGGTCGCATTGGCCTTCCAGACGTCGGCATAGGGACCCACGTCAGAGCAAAGTGTGCTCGCGATCGCCGCGCCGCCCCGTCACCAGAACCGAGAAGCCGTGGCAAGCACAGCAGAGGCGGTCGAACACGACCTTGCCCGAATGTCCGGCATGCTCGCGTACCGTCGGCAGGCGCGGGACGAGGTGCGCCACCTCGGGAATTTGCGGCACCCCCTGGTCAACGCTGGAGAGCGTGTCGGTCTCGTTGTCGACCACCATAAGCAAGCGCAGCTCGTCTAGCGGCGCGACCCCTTCTGGTGCCATGGCGCGGCGAGGTCTAACACGCTGTGCGATCGATCGTCGAGGGTGCCAGTTGGCTCTGAGTTATTCGCGTCTTGCAAAAAATTGCACGCCCTGTGCAGGCTTGCGTTTCATGGTAGCGCTTCTAACGTTGTCGCTTTGGCTCGGCGCTCCAGCTGAGAGTGCAGACCTCGCCGCGTCTCCCGAGGTGGGCAGCGCAAGCACTCGCGCTGAGCAGATATATGCGGTGCCACTCGAGGGCTCCGCCTTCTACGAGAAGATCGGCCGCCGCGATCTACTCGAGACTTATCAACGTAGGGTCCAACTAAAAAATGGCCTTAAGATACTTGGCACGCTTACCACCGCCGTTGGATTGGTTCTCAGTGTGGCAGCGTTTGCCTACAACAATGATTGCCCGAATCCGTCGCGAGATTTTCAGTGCATCGGGAGTGGATTCGGCAAGAACGCTCAGCTAGCGGCTGGTTTGATCGGTGTGGGCCTCGCCGCCGGTGGGACGGGTATGCTTGTGGCTGGCTTTGTCATCAACCCCGATCCCGTGGATGCGAGGGAGGCGCGACAGCTGGCCGACGAATACAACCAGAAACAAACGAACCCCTCAGGCGGTAGATCGGAAGCGGAGGGAGCAAAGAGCCGAGCCAAAGTGCAGATCTCCGTCGCGCCTTTGGCTTCGAAGTCTGGCGGCGGGGTTGCACTACAGCTTTCATTCTGAGTCAACCGCAAGTTACCTAGACAGGCGGCGCAACCCCTTCTGCTGCCATGGCACGGCGACTTCTAACACGCTGTGCGATCGATCGTCGAGCGCTCAGGTCACTTTGCCCGTTCAACCTCTTGAAGCACCTCGATCAACTCAGCGCGGAACAGCGCCACGCGCCGCGAGTCGAAGTGTCACGGTGGAGGGGGTCGTCGATTTGGCATGCGTAGACGATCGAGGCGTAGCGATCGCAATTGCTCCGGACTGAACAGCGCGCTGTCTACATTTGGCTTAAGCCTTTGTGCGCCAGTACCTGACGGAACTAAGGAAAAGCTTCTCTGCTGAACTGCCATTCGAGAGATCGCCGTGACGCCTCCGATTGTTGTCGTATCCTTGGTCGACCTCGACGACACTTTGCTCGACAACGAGCGCCTTGCCCTCGAGCTGAAGCGACACCTTGAGCGCCCCCTCGGCCCCGAGCGTCAGGAGCGCTATCCGGCCAAGGAGCTGGCCGCGTACCCGCGCTCCGATCTCAGCATCGATCGAATCGGCGACCTGCTAAAGCTCGACCTGGATTCGCTCCTCGAGGCGGGACGAGGCGAAGACCGAAGCTACGAGAGGTGAATAATGCCGAGCGCGATGTCGGAGGAACAAATCACCAAGCTGGATGCGTACTGGCGGGCAGCGAACTACTTGACGGTCGGTCAAATCTACCTTCAGGACAATCCACTCCTGCGCGAACCGCTGCGGCCCGAGCACATCAAGCCGCGCCTTCTGGGTCACTGGGGAACATCCCCCGGCTTGAGCTTCATCTACGCGCATCTGAACCACTTGATTCGCCAGACCGATGCGAACGTCATCTATCTGGCCGGCCCCGGGCATGGTGGGCCCGCGATCTTGGCCAATGTCTACCTCGAGGGGACCTACTCCGAAATTTATCCCGATGTTTCACTGGACGCGCCGGGGATGAAGCGGCTGTTTCGGCAGTTCTCGACGCCCGGAGGCGTGCCCAGCCATGTGAGCGTTCCGACGCCGGGATCTATTCACGAAGGCGGCGAGCTCGGATACGTACTCGTGCACGCGTTTGGCGCGGCGTTCGACAATCCAGGTTTGGTCGTAGTCGCGGTCGTGGGCGATGGCGAGGCGGAGACCGGTCCGCTGGAGGGCTCGTGGAAAGGCGTCCACTATCTCAATCCGGTCCGGGACGGCGCGGTGCTGCCAATCCTGCATCTGAATGGCTACAAGATTTCGAGCCCCACGGTGCTCGGCCGCAGCACCGACGAGGAGGTTACGAGCTTGCTGTTGGGCGAGGGCTATGAGCCCCACTTCGTCGCAGGCCAGGATCCCTCCGTGATGCATCCTCGGTTCGCTGCCACGCTCGAGACGTGTTGGTCAAAGATCCGCGCCATCCAAGACGACGCTCGCGCCAAAGGGACTGCTCGAAGAGCGCGCTGGCCAGCGATCGTGCTGAAGACGCCAAAGGGATGGACCGGGCCGAAGTCCGTCGATGGCCTGCCCGTGGAGGGGACGTTCCGCGCGCACCAGGTACCGCTGTCGAATGTGAGGTCGAACCCGGAGCACCTCCGGCTACTGGAGCAGTGGATGAAGAGCTACCGCCCCGAGGAGCTGTTTGACGAACATGGCCGGCTGGTCCAGTCGCTCGCGGCGTTGGCGCCGAAAGGAGATCGCCGGATGGGGGCTAATCCGCACGCCAATGGCGGCCGCATGCGCTTGTCACTGGATCTGCCTCCGTTCGTGGACTACGCCGTGCCGGTCGCGCAACCGGGCAGTGAGCATCGTGAGTCCACGCGCCAGCTCGGCAAAATGCTCCGGGATATTTTCAAGCGCAACGCCACGAACAAGAATTTCCGTTTCTTTTGTCCTGACGAGACCAACTCCAACCGGCTCGGCGACGTCTTCGAGATCGAGAGTCGCTGCTCGATGGATCCGGTGCTTCCTGTGGACGATCACCTTTCGCCCAATGGCCGGGTGATGGAAGTCTTGAGCGAGCACAATTGTCAGGGCTGGCTCGAGGGGTACACTCTCACCGGCCGTCACGGACTGTTCGCCAGCTATGAGGCGTTCGCCATGGTTTCCGCCTCGATGACCGTGCAGCACGCGAAGTGGCTCGAGGAAGGCATCAAGCTGGCGTGGCGCAAGCCGATCCCTTCGCTCAACATCCTGCTCACCTCAACCGCGTGGCGAAACGACCATAACGGTTTCAGCCACCAGGGACCGGGACTGATCGACGTCGTGCTCTCGAAAAAGGGCACCGTCTCCAGAATTTATCTTCCACCAGACGCGAACTGCCTGCTGTCGGTCGCCGACCATTGCTTGCGCAGCTGCAATTACGTCAACCTAATCGTGATCGACAAGCAGCCGCAACTACAGTGGTTGGACATGCCCGCGGCGCGAGAACACTGTGCGAAGGGCGCTTCGCTCTGGCGCTGGGCAAGCAACCACGAGGACAGCGATCCGGACATCGTCCTCGCTGCCGCGGGGGACATTCCGACCATGGAGGTCGTCGCCGCGGCATGGTGGCTCCGGCGCCACGCGCCGCAGATGCGGGTGCGGGTGGTGAATGTCGTCGATCTGATGACCTTGTTCAGGCCAGACGTCCACCCGCACGGGATGGACGAAGGCACCTTCGTGCAATTGTTCACGCGTGATCGGGACGTGGTGTTTGCCTTTCACGGTTATCAACGCGCGATTCACGAGAGCATTCACGGCCGGCCGCACGCCGAGCGTTTTCACGTGCGCGGATTTAACGAGGAAGGAACCACCACCACGCCCTTCGACATGGTGGTCAGAAACGGCATGAGCCGATATCACTTATGTATCGAGGCACTTCGTCGGGCTGCAGCGGCTCGGGCCGAGCCCCTCGAAGGCGCCCGAAGCTGGCCAACAGACGCTCTCATCGATCAGTGCAAAGCCGCGCTGGCCCGTCACGAGACGTACGTTCGGGAACACTTTGAAGACATGCCCGAAGTGGCCGCCTGGAAGTGGACCGACGCCTGACACACCGAACGATGGCTGACGACCTCGAGATTTTGTGCTTCAACGTCGGCTCATCATCGCTCAAGTTTGCATTGTACCGAATGGGAGACGGTGACGCGCCTTTGGCGCGAGGCGCTGTTGAGGGGATTGGCGCAACGGAGGGCCGCCGTTGGCTTCAAAGCCAAGCAGGCCGCAGACTGGACGAAGCGGGTCGCTTCGCATCACATCGCGATGCGACCGAGCAGGCTTTCGCGGCACTCGAATCGGAGCGCATTCCGAGACCAGTTGGGGTCGGGCATCGCATTGTTCACGGGGGAATGCGTTGGGTGAAGCCGCAGCGAGTCGATCCCAGCGTCCTTGCAGATCTGCGCCGGTTGATCCCGCTCGCGCCTCTCCATCTGCCGAACGAATTGGCAGTGATCCAAGCAGTCACCGATAACTTCCCTGCCGTGCCACAGGTCGTCTGCTTCGATACCGCGTTCCATCGGGCATCGCCGGAGATTGCCCAGCGCCTTCCCCTTTCACGGGCACTTTGGGACGAGGGGATCCGTCGCTATGGTTTCCACGGCCTATCGTACGAATACGTGCTCGGCACGCTCGGAACCCGCGCGCTAGGCCGCACCGTGATCGCTCACCTCGGAAACGGAGCCAGCCTGGTAGCGGTGAAGGATGGGCGGCCGCTGGACACCACCATGGGCCTCACTCCGATCGGCGGGGTGATGATGGGAACGCGAAGCGGCGATCTGGATCCCGGTGTCTTGCTGTACTTGATGAAGGAGAAAGGATACGACCTGGAGCGGTTGGACCGAGCGGTTCAACGTGAAGCCGGGCTGCTCGGCGCGTCACAGATCAGCTCGGATATGAAAACCCTGCTCGAGCAGCGGGACCGGGACTCGAGAGCGGCCGAGGCGATTGCCATGTTCTGCAACTCGATTCGCAAGAGCATCGGCGCCCTCGCCACGGTGCTCGGCGGGCTCGGGACGCTGGTCTTTACCGGCGGTATCGGCGAGCGGGCAGCGGCGATCCGCTGGGAAATCTGCGAAGGTCTCGGGCATCTCGGCATCGCGCTCGACGCCTCGAGCAACGCCGCGCACCGCGAGACCATCAGCACCGCCGCGAGCTCCTGTACGGTCCGGGTCATCGTCACCGATGAGGAGCTGATGATCGCGCGGCACACCAGGGCGGTGCTGTCCGCGGCAGCGCAGTCTTGAGCTGAAAGGAGACGGATGACACTCGAAGGTCAAACCGCGCTGGTGACTGGGGCTGGCAGGCGGATCGGGGAGGCGATCGCGCTCGCGTTGGGCGAACAGCGGGTAAACGTGATCATCCATTACCGCCACTCGGTGGCACCAGCCCAAAGCTTGCGCGACTCGCTGGTCGCCCGCGGGCTCAAGGCCTTCTGTGTGAAGGCTGATTTTGATTTGCCCGAGGAAGCGGATTCTCTGATCGAACGGGCCAGGGCAGAAGCGGGCCCGATCCAGATCCTCATCAACAGTGCGTCTGAGTTCCACCCGCAGCCCCTCAGTGAAATGACTCACGCGTCGCTGCTCCATGATGTGACGGTGAATGCGTGGGCTCCCTTTGCCCTGACCCGGGCATTCGCACGCCAAACGTCCAGCGGCAAGGTGGTCAATTTCATCGACGCGCAGGTTGCGGGATCCGACCTGACGCATGCGAGCTACATTTTGAGCAAGCACCTCCTCGCCATCCTGACCTCGATGACCGCACTGCAGTATGCGCCAGCGATCACCGTCAATGCGGTGGCGCCGGGTTTAATCCTTCCACCCGAAGGAAAGGACGAGCGCTATCTGGATGGCTTGGCGCAGTCGCTGCCCTTGAAGCGGCATCGGGGTCTGGCGGACATCACACGCGCCGTGCTCTTCCTTTTGGAGAGCGAGTTCGTTACCGGTCAAGTTATCTACGTCGACGGAGGGCGTCACCTGATAGGCGGACCGCGATAATGGACCGGATCTTGATCAAGGACCTGCTGGTGCGCTGCATCCTCGGACTCACTGCCGAGGAGCGCCGGGAAAAACAGGACGTGCTGATCAGCGTGGCACTCTTTGCCGATCTGGCGAAAGCAGGCCGCACTGATCGTTCCGAAGATACGGTCGACTATCGCGCGGTGAAGAAGGACATCCTCGCCGTGGTGGACGACTCGCAATACCACTTGGCAGAGGCTCTTGCTGAACGCGTTGCGGAAACCTGCCTTGCGCATCTCGCCGTCCAGCGAGTGCAAGTCACGGTGGAGAAGCCGGGCGCACTCAGGTTCGCGCGCAGCGTGGCGGTCGAGATCGACCGGAGCCGGAGGTGAAAAGATGCCCCGGGTGTTTGTTTCGGTGGGTTCGAATGTTGATCCGGAGAAAAACGTGACGCGTGCGCTCCGATTGCTCAACGACGAGTTAGGAATCCGCGCGATCTCGACATTCTACCGGACGCCAGCTCTCAACCGGCCGCAAGATCCGCCGTTCGTGAACGGCGTGGTCGAGGTGGGTGACGCTTTGGGTCCACTCGACTTGAAAAAGGTGCTGCAGAACATCGAGCGGACCGTAGGCCGAGAACGCACCGCCGATCGCTACGCGCCGAGAACAGTCGATCTCGATCTCCTGCTCTACGGCGACCGGGTTACGCATCCAGACATTCGCGAGCGACCCTTCGTGGCGATTCCTCTTCTCGAGCTGGCGCCCGATCTCATCCTTCCTGACTCGGGGAAGGCGCTGCGCTCGATCGTGGACTCGCTTCCGCGCTATCCGATGGAGCCGCTTGCCGACCTGACACGACGGCTGCGGACGGAGGTTGCCGATGGACCATGAGAAGGTTGTCGGGTTGGTTCGGGAGCTGCTTCGCGAGATTGGCGAAGACCCAAATCGCGAGGGGCTTGTCGATACGCCGAAACGGGTTGCGGCGTCGCTCGAATTTTTGACGTCTGGCTACCGGGGAAATCCACGCGAGATCCTCGAGCGGGCGATCTTCGTGCAAGAGACACACAACATGGTGATCGCTCGCGATATCGAGCTCTACAGTCTCTGCGAACACCATCTGCTGCCTTTCTTCGGGCGTTGCCACATCGGCTACATCGCCAAGGACCGCGTGGTGGGCGTGAGCAAGCTCGCGCGGCTGGTCGACGTGTTCGCCCGACGTCTGCAGATTCAGGAACGACTCACCGAGCAGATTGCCCATTCTCTGATGAAGGTGCTTCAAGCTGATGGCGTGGCGGTAACCATCGAGGCTCAACACCTGTGCATGATGATGCGAGGCGTGGAAAAGCAGAACTCGATGATGACCACCTCGGCGATGCTGGGAAGCTTTCGAAATTCGGTCGCGACGCGAACAGAGTTTTTAACTCTGATTGGCAGGTCGCGGCGATAGGCCAACGAGCCAAGGAGGAAAAGATGGGAACAGACTTGTCGGAGGGGATTCCCGCGGCTTCTGTCCAAGATGGACAAATGATTGGAAGCCAGTTTCAGGGCAAGCCAGTGCTCGTTGCTCGCTCGGGCGGACAACTGTTTGCGATTGGAGCCAAGTGCACCCATTACGGCGGGCCACTCGCGGAGGGAATTGTTGTCAACGATACGGTGCGATGTCCATGGCATCACGCCTGCTTTAGCCTCAAGACTGGCGAGCCGCTGCGCGCCCCGGCCCTCGATCCGGTGGATTGTTTTGATCTCAGGGAAGAAAACGAGAAGGTGTTTGTCACCGGAAAGGCCTCGCCCAAGCCGCGGCCGAAATGGTCGACGCCGGGTCCAGGCCGGGTTGTGATCGTGGGCGCCGGAGCGGCTGGAAATGCGGCTGCCGAAATGCTCCGGCGCGAGGGGTACGCCGGCTCGCTGATCCTGGTCGGCGCTGATCCGTCGATCCCCTACGATCGCCCCAATTTGTCCAAAGATTATCTGGCTGGCAACGCACCCGAGGACTGGATTCCGCTTCGCACTCGCCAGTTCTATGCCGAGCAGCAAATCGAGCTGATGCTCGGCGCGCGCGTCACATCCATCGATCCCAATAACAAACGTGTTTTCTTGCAGGACGGCCAGGCCCATCCCTACGACGCGTTGCTCCTCGCTACCGGCGCAGATGCAGTGAGGTTGGCGATCCCAGGAGCAGACCTTCCGCACGTGTACACGCTTCGCACGCTCGCGGACAGTCGGGCGATCATCGCTCGGGCCCAAGAGGGGCGAAGAGCCGTGGTGATCGGCGCGAGCTTCATTGGACTGGAGGTCGCCGCCTCGCTGCGCTCGCGCAAGGTCGAGGTGGCGGTCGTCGCACCGGACTCGGTCCCGATGGAACGGACGATGGGCCCCGAGTTGGGCGGGTTTATCCGCAGGCTGCACGAGGATCACGGCGTCGCATTCCATCTCGGTCAAACCACTCGGTCGATCGAGAGCACCGGCGTCACTTTGTCCAATGGCGCGATCCTGCCTGCGGACTTCGTAGTCGTCGGAGTTGGGGTGCGGCCCGCTACATCCTTGGCATTGTCAGCGGGCCTGGCGGTCGACAATGGCGTTCTCGTCAATGAATATCTCCAGACCAGCGCGCCCGACATTTTCGCAGCCGGGGATATTGCGAATTGGCCCGACCGGCATAGCGGCGAACGCATTCGGGTCGAGCACTGGGTGGTCGCCGAACGCCAAGGACAGACGGCGGCTCGGAATATCCTGGGCCTCAAGGAGCGATTCGACGCGGTGCCGTTCTTCTGGAGCGCACACTACGACGTGACCATCCGGTACGTGGGTCACGCCGCTCGCTGGGAGCGGATCCAACGCTCCGGGAACTTGGAGGCGCGCGACTGTAGGCTGGATTTCTTGCGCAACCGCAGGGCGGTGGCAGTGGCAACCGTCGGGCGGGACCGCGAAAGTCTCGAGGCGGAAGTCGCGCTCGAGAGTGACCGGGGACTGCGCTGATGAGCGCTATGGCGTGAGGTCCTTCGCCTCGACAACGTCCGAGCTCTCAAGACAAAATGGAATTAGTGCGGAGTGCAAGTGAGAGAACCAGTGCCGCACTCGCACTCAATTCACTCATTTGTAGACCTGCCGATCATTCATCTGTCGATCTGCCGATACTCGGAGGACGATCGGACATCGCGTTGCTGGTGCCGGCAAATCGTCACTTCCTATTCTTTCTCGCCTATGAGGCCTCGACCGATCAACAAGCCGCCTGCGGACCCGCAAAAAACGCCATCTCGACGTGTGCTTCTTGCTGAAGACGACCCTGTCGCCCAGGTGGGCCTGCGCACCCTTCTCGAGAAGCAGGGATACGTAACAGTGTTGGCCCATAATGGTCGCGAGGCGCTAGCGCGCTACCACGCTGAGCTTTTTGACCTCGTGCTCACCGACGTGCAGATGCCAGAAATGGACGGACTAGCCCTAACCGCTGCTCTGCGGAACCTCGAGGCGGCCACTGGCGCGCATCTGCCAATCATCGGAGTCACTGCAGAAGTTAAAACGGGTGATCGTGAGAAGTATCTAACAGCAGGCATGGACGGCTTTGTCTCCAAGCCCATCCTTCCGAGCGTGCTGATTGCAGAGATCGAAAAGCTGCTGGGAAGCTCCGCGAGGTGAAATCCATACACCCTGTGTCGGGTTGAGCGCCTCTCGCCGAGTTGCGCGGCGGATGTACGCATTTACGTACGTCACCTGTTGATTACTCAAACATCGCGACTCGATGACGTGGTACGCGGCGCTGCCCAGTGCCTTGTTTGTCCAGAGCCAAAGGGTGATCCGTGAACCAACAAAATGATTCCAATCAAGTTCTAGTTGTGGATGACGATCTACATATTCGCTACGCCCTGGTCGACGCGCTTGAAGACGAAGGCTACCGTGCCCTTGCCGCGTCAAATGGAGCGGAGGCACTCCAAGTGCTTCGGGAGCTGCCAGAGCCGCCCGCGGTGATTCTCTTGGACCTGATGATGCCGGTGATGGACGGATGGCAATTTCGCGCTCAGCAACAGCGAGATCCTCTGCTCTCAAAGATCCCGGTGGTCGTTGTTTCAGCGATCGGAAACGGGATGGGAGAAGCGTTCCAGGTCTCCGCCTCGGCCTATCTGAAAAAACCGTTCCTGATACAAGACCTTGTAGCAACAGTCGGCAGGTTCTGCAGCAACCAAGTATCAGTCAACCTTTCTGGAGCCAGGACCGAGTGAGAGTTTGGGTAGGGGTGCGAGGCGACGATGGCAGGAATTCTTCTGATCGACGACGACCCAGATACCCGAGAGCAGCTGGCTGAAATCCTGACGGAGCACGGCTATCGGGTTACTACGGCGTGTGATGGGCTCGAGGGCTTTGAGAAGCTCAAGACCGACTGCGCGCCCTGTGTGATTCTTCTGGACCTGATGATGCCCGTCATGGACGGCTGGCAGTTTCGCGCTAAGCAACTTAGCGAACCGGATCTGCGCAAGCTCCCGGTGATAGTTCTTTCAGCCACGACCGAGATTCGACGCCATGCCGCCGAGATGAAAGCCGCTGGCTTCTTAAGCAAGCCGTTCATGCTCGACCGGCTTCTTGGCGCGGTTCAACGCTACTGCGGAACTCGCGCTCGAGAGCGCCGCGCGTCTAATGGGTGAGGAGCCGCAGCCGATCAGAAGCTGACCAGGCGTTCGGATTTAGTTTCACCGCTTCAGCATACGCCTGGGCCGCTTGTGATTTCTGCCCGACGCCTTCCAGCGCGGTGCCAAGTCTTTCGAACGTCTTAAATGACCTTGGATGGTATTTGGCATGAAGCCGCAAGAGATCGACCGCATCGGCGAAGCGCTTGTCCTCGATCAACGAATCGACCAACTTCGTCACCGATTGATCCGGGTTGAAAAACCGATGAGTGGGCAGTTTCTGAAAGTCCTCATAATACTTCAACGCCCGTTCCATCGATTTCTGTTCCATCAGCAAGCTTCCGAGCGCAGACTTGAAGCCCGGTTCAAGCGTGTAGGTCCTGATCGCGTTGAGCGCCGGGTCAACGCTCGCCGCGTAGTCGTCGGAGCTCAGCTCCGCCGCAATTTCTGGCCCGGTCCACAGTCGATGATCGAGGGGACCGACGTCTTGCCAGTAGAGAGACGAAAGGTTGATCACGATTCGAGAGCTGGGCAGCTCCATTGGAATCGGGTCGCCATACATATTTGGGCTTTCTCCCGAAGGTTCGCCGACAAAGATTGCGTTGGTATGCAGCTCGAAAAGGTTGATGAAGTTCTGGGCGCGGATTGAGTCCGGCGGCCAATGATGACAAATAACTTGCCTCGTTGATTGATGCTCTCTGCGCGTATCAGCTCATGAATGATCGGGAGCAACAGCGTATTGTCCCCACCACCGTTCATCCGAAGATCCAGCACAAATCGATCGGTGGGGTGCTCTCGGGCTTGGCGAATCGCGTCCTGGAAGTGAAGCAATAACGGTTTATCCGTGTCTGCGATGACATTGCAGCGTACGTAGAGGGTCCGATTCTCCGGTAAGTAGCTCGTAACGAATGGCACCTTCTGTTCCTTAAGCCAAAGTGGCGCAGGCCCCTTCCGACTGTCGACCCACTCGGAGTCGGGATTGGCCCCCATCCACACCCAGATTCCATCCGATTTCGCCGGGTGATTCTTGGGCAAAGGGGTCAACACAAGTCGAGCTCGTTCGCCATTCTGCTCAAGCGTCAATGTAGCGGAGTCCGCAGAGTGAGCGATGCCAAGAGCATGTAACGTCTCGGCACGATTTATTCTGAAGACAAGGAAATCCTTCACTGCCATATCGTTGGTGCCATCGGTGATCGCCCGGACCCGATGGATTGCTTCATCGGTCGGGGTATCGTCGATGGCAAGGATGCGTGCGCCCGCGAGCCTTCCATGTTCCGGAGCGATCGCTTGGGTGTGGAGGCCGTTGCTATACAGATATGCGCGAAATGGATAAAGCCGACTCTTGAGCGCCGCGGGCAGTGAATCAACTCCGCTGTGGCCATCTCGAATGCTGGAGCCGATTTTTGCGATCTCAATGGCGATCTCGAAATCGGTCAGCGTCGACACACGCCGCTTGAGACCTCCAACTGAATCCTTGAACTGCTTTGGCGACAGAGCATGAAACAAATTCTTGTGACGGCGCGGCATCTCTTTTTCCAGGTAGTCGAGATCGCTCAGCCAGTCGGGTCTCGTTGGCGGACCGGAGGAGGGCTGTCGTCCGCATGCCGCGAAAGTAAATAGCAGGATCAACGCCGCGAGAATGGATTTTGAGGAATCGACGCCGAAGGACGCCATAACCACCTCGCCTTCTTACGTTCGCCTTCTCGAGGCGATTGCGTACCGGTAACCTTTTTGAGATTGGAATCGGACTCCCGGGCCGCTACCGTCAGCCCGCAGGGGACACAATGGAGGAAACAATGGACTCGAGCATCGGAGCGCGCGGCTCCCAAAAAGACAATCGATTCGCGCGTTATTGCTTGGTTTCCCTGCTTCTCTTGGTGGCTCGACCCGCCTGGGCGCAGTTCGCAGTGGGCCCGGAATTTCAGGCAGACGCGCGAGAGCCGGGATCCGGCCACATTCCTGGCGATGCTGGCTACTGGATTGGGAGTTCCCCTGATGGGTACATCTTTGGATGTTGGTCCGAGGATGCGCCTGGGACTTCCCAGTGGGGACTCTTCTGCCGGACTTTCTCTGCCAGCGGCCCTGTAAACGATCCCCTGGAACTGGTTCAGACCTTTTCGCAAACCGTGTTCTTCCCGACCGGCTGCGCCGACAGTCAAGGAAACGTTTACCTCATCTGGGTTGGCAGCGGGCACCTGTACTCTACCCACTCCCCGGACCGGGGGTTAACCTTTGGCGCTCCTCAGCGCGCGGACCGCGGAGGCGGCACAGTCAGGACGGCCGAGGTGCAGATTTCATGCGATGAAGGCGGCAACGTCTACGCGACGTGGCAGGACACTCGCGAGGGGGACTCGCATCTGTATTTCAACAGCTCGTCAGACTTCGAGGAAACGTGGGGGGCTAGCGACACGCGGATCGATGTTCTCGCAGGCGCCGTCCAAGGATATCGGTACGGCCCTATCCTGGCGAATGATACTTCGGGTAGCGTCTACGTTGCCTGGGTGAAGTCCGGTCATCTCTATTTCAACTCCTCGCACGATTTTGGGCAGACCTGGAGCGCGGCGGATACCCAGCTTGATCAGTTCGGAGTAGCGGATCCGGCCAGCTCTCGGCCGTCGATCGCCGCTGATAACAACGGACACATTTACACGGCCTGGACGACCGGCCAGATGTATCTGAATAAATCGAACGACTCCGGGGTCACTTGGTTGAAGAGAGAAAAACGAATCAGCGATCTCCAATCCGTGGTAGCGGTCGGCGGAACCGTGACGGCGGACAACTCTGGGCACGTTTACGGTCTGTGGTACTACCAGGCACAAGGGTCCTTTATTCTCGATGTCCGAGCAAACAGCTCTTCCGACTACGGGGAGACATGGGCCGATAACGACACTCCAATTGGAACGACGGGTGTGAGCGTGCATCCGTTCATTCCCCATCTCGCGTCCAACCAGAGCGGAGGGGTGTTCGCGATCTGGCTGCGGTACCTCAATGCCGGCCGAGTACGCCACATCTACGGCAACGCGTCTTTTGACTATGGAGCCACGTCGCAGGGAGAAAATGGCTTTCAGGTCGACTCTACTGACCCGACTTTTGATATCAATTCACACGAGCCCTTTGTTTCCGGGGATGATCTGGGTGTCGGCGCTGCAATGTGGCTCGACCGGAGAGATCCGCGCCAAACACACATGTTCCTCAATTCCTTCGGCCTACTTCCTTAACCGGTACCAGATCATCTGCAAGGCCGCGGCTTCGCGTTTCTCGATATCACCGAACACGGTAACCGACCCCAGTTGAGCAATTTCCGGCCGACCTCACAGTACCGGACGAGGTCTTTACCGCCTTGAGTGATCTGCCGAACTTGGGCCAACAACGGCCCAAATGATTTGGTCGAGAGATATTCCGCGATCGGACTGAGGGCCCGCCGGGCGATTTGCCCGCCTTTCGTTACGGCCGCCGCAGTACCACCCGCGATGCCCGCACGCGGCACGGCAGTTTTGAGTCCCTCGATGGTCGTAAGGTCTTCGCGTGATTCGGCCAATGATATAGACGCGGCCATCGCGCCCTGGGCCAGCAGTGTAGCCGAGAGACCACCCGTGATCACGCCGAGCGCGAGCTGAGGCACTAATCCCCCCGCCAACGCGGCCACCGGGTGAGTGCGATTGCCAGCTTCACGGGATTGCTGCGCGCTCGCGAGCGCGTCACGGTTCACGCAACGTGCTTCCTCGACTGCTTGGCGCCACGATTTCCGCCCGGTGATCACATCGGCAAGTTGACTCAATTCGGTAAGCGCGCTTTGCCCCACTGCACTTGCGCGCTCATCCCACCCACACGTTACGTCGTGCAGCGCATTTCGCGCGAAGGTTGCCCACGGTCCGGGCGGCCCCGCGCTAGGCCCCGGCTCTTTGACTTGGTGCTTCTCAGCCGGAGTCAACTCTGGTGTCGCGTATCGTGACTTGCCCAATGGATTCCAATCTTTTTCGCACGCCAATTGCACGCCGTGCACGAAACGTTATCAAAGAACTTACGCTAAACAGTTTTGCGTGGACGGCCCTAGAAAAAGTCTTTAGGTTTCCGGGCGGTAGGGCAACCGAGCCTGGTGGCCGGCCCGGTCTTCAAAACCGGTGAGGGGCAACGAGAGTTGTCCCTGGCGAGTTCGATTCCCGTGCTCTACCGCCAACTCTTCTTCTACGAAAAAATACTTCACTTCTTCAGGACTTGGACGCTCCCGAGGTCGCGGACTCGCCCACTTTGTCCAAAACGTGTCCAAAATCTTCGAGGCGCCGAACGGCTTCCTGGAGATCCACCTCGGACACGATGTTGTAGCGCTCGAACACCTCGCGCGTGCGGCACCACCCCGCTATCATCCGAAGGACGAGGTCCTCGCCTTCCTCGAAGGGCTCTGATTATGCCGCCTCCAACCAGCTCATCTCGACCGACCGACGCGGCGTATTCGGCATAATCCGGCCCTCGGCATAACGCCGCATGTCGTGGAACCAGAGTCCCTCCATGCCGATCGCTCGTCGTGCGCGATTGAACATGCGATCGATGTTCTGCCACGGCGATATCATCTTGCTCATGGGTCTGGAGGAATTCCTTCATTCCTCCGAGTAACACTGCCCACGGTGAAGCTATGTTTGGTTGCGGCCGAAGGCCGCGCCAGGATGGATAACCGCTGTTCCGTCGCCTCGTCCTCCCCCTGAGGCACCCCGCAGGAGTTTGGCGCCAGTCCCCTACTCGAGACGTGAGAAACAACTGATCGGTGAGATGGATCGCGAGACTACTGGATCAAATCTCCGTGCTCGTCGCGCTCACCGGAGGGAATCGGGCCATCGCTACCGCCGGGTCCGAATCCGGACCGACCAGGATGATCCGGGATTGTGATGCGTGCCTCGGCGACGTTGTTGCTGTAATTGGATTCTGGAAGTTGATGACAGAAGCCCTGCGCGTCGCGGAACCTACACACATCTTGGGGATTTGCGGGATCCGGGATAAAAGGAGGATTCACCGTGACTCGAATAATGTAATCGCCGGGAGGGACCACGGCCTGGCCGTCGCCACCGTCGAGCACGAAGTACTGCCCGCCCAGAAACCAAATGTATTCGTCCGCCCAGCTGGCACTGATACCTTGATTCCCTGGTACACCGATGCGTCCACAAACGCGAAACTGGGGCTGTCCGGGCGGCTCAATCCCGAGGTCACCGGCGGGTTTGACGTCGATCATGCAGAACCCGCGCTTGGCAACGCGCCACACTTGTCCGGTAGTGACGCTGATGAGTTGATCGATCGTGTAGTGACGAAAATGAAAATGGTGATGACACGTGGCGAATTCGTATAAGCCGTCGTTGTTGGCGACGTGAACGTTGGGATCGCCGAGCGCCAAATCGCTAGCGCCCACATTTGGGGTGTTAACCGTAAATCGGAGAACGCGATGAGTTCCTGGCTGCACACCGCCTTCCTGAACCGAGCAGGTCGTCGCAAGAAAATCCTCGTCCCGCACGATCCAATGGTTCTGGAGAATCTGCTGGTTCACGATTAGGTCCGGCAATTGCTGTGCGTAAGCAGTGAAGCTCGGCCAGAGCGCCAAACCCGACAGCAAAGCCACTACGAACGACAAAACGCGCAACTTCCCAACGATGTCACGGACTAACATGAAATCCCCCTTTGGCAGCGGGAACAGACTGCGAAAGCGAGCGGTTGTCAATGGCCATTGCGCGTCGCGAAGGCTGCGCTATCGGCCGCGTCGACGCGGCCTGTCGCCGGGTGAGCACAGGCCCCTAAAGAGGCGGCGGCGGTGTGCCTTCCTGGACGGCTTCTCGCTGCACGCTGACACGCGCGTGCACCAGAACGACAGAGAGAGCCTCGAACGCTCGTGCAGATATGGCGCGCGCGGGCCGCTGGCGCTCGAGCGACTCTCGCGCCGCGAGGACGGCAAGCTGGAATACCGACTGAAGAAGGCGCCGCACGGCGGAGCCACCACCCTGGTGATGACGGCGATGCAGCTGCTCAAGCGGCTAGGTGCGTTGGTGGTTGCAAACGGTATCTCAGCAAACGCGAAGAATGGCCGCAACGTCCCTTGCGAAGAATTGAAAAGCGCTGTCGACGGCTCCTGGGCCGCACTTCGCAGATTCCTCTGGCCTTCAGCCGTCGATCACCCTGAAGCGAGCGACGCGTAGACCCAAAGAGGCACGATCGAACTTTGTCCAAAACGTGTCCAAAAAGATGGACAAATACGGAGCGCCCCGTAAACAACCGAGGACAAGGACGCGCGGCGAAGTACTTGGTTTTCTACAAAAACTCAGTTGTAACGCCCGCCTGCGAAACTGGTTTCACTGATTCCCGTGCTCTACCGCCAATTCTTCCTCTCCTGACGCTTACTTCCCGATCTCCCCTACTCCCGTCTCCACCACGTCTCCAAACTGCAAGCCCTTTTCCAACAGCCGGATTGCTGAGTTCTTCGCTGCCGGGGTTAGGTGCATGTAGCGCTGCGTGGTCGAGATGTCCTCGTGCCCCGCCAGCTCCTTGATCGCCATCGTCGGTGCTCCCAGCATCGCCAGCCGGGCCGCAGAACGTGTGCCTCAAGATGTGAAGACCTCCGGTCACTTTGAGGTTCGCTCGCTTCTGCGCTTTGCCCATCCAGTACCAGAACACAGCGCGGTTCACCTTGGTTCCATCGTCCCGGTGCAGTACGCGCGGTCCTCGAAGGTGCCGGTTGTCCTTAAGTAGCGCGGCCAGCCTTGCGGTCATTGGAACTTCGCGCGAGCGTCCTGCTTTGGGCGTCGTGAGATGTCCACGCCATTCCGACCGCTGGACGCAGATAACCGAGCGCCGGAAATCAAGGTCGGTCCGTTCCAGCCCGATCGTCAGGATCTTCTGCGAAAAAATCCGAGGTTCCAAGAGTGATCTCTGGCGCATTCGCAAGATGTGCCTTCATGCCGGCCGTAAACTGATAGTGTCGCGCTTCGATAGCGGGCCGCAGTCGGATACCTAAAGCAAGCGATTCAATCGTGTCGCTCACTAGCTCGAAACCCGACTCTCGCACCTCATGGCGTTGATCCGATTCGATGCACTGCAGCCGGCCCTCGCGCACCTTGGTTGTAACGATTCGATCAATCTCCTCGGCCCGCTTACGATCGATCTTTGATTGTCGCCGACCTGCGCGCGCCCTAGCGATCTTGATGAGAACCGACGTGTCGGGCCAGATTGTCGGACGTGCCGGTCGTTGAATTTGCACCGCGATATGCAAAACGTCCCCCGCGGCTGTCTCGTCCCGGCTCAATGCCTCCTGCGTATCCATTCCTTAGCTCATTCCTTTCCGCAGCGAAGTGTAGTGGATCTCTCCGACGATTCCTCGCTCAATAATGCGGCAGAGCCGAGGCGCGGCGAGAATGGGATTTAGGGGGCGCTCTCAGCAGTACCGTTGCACCGTGCTGAGAAGCCGGTCGAGCATGAATGGCTTGCTTATAAAACCAGCAGCCTTCAACTCGGCAGCATAGCGTCGAACCTCGGTCGTGGCTGAAAGGACTATCACCGGGAGCCGTGCCAGCTTCGGTTCGCTAAGCTGCTTTGCGCGAAACTGCCAGCCGTTCATGACGGGCATCATCAGGTCCAGAAGAATCACGCAGGGCGCGCAATCGGTCTTGAGCTTCTCCAGCCCTTCGAGTCCATTACGCGCTGTAGCAACGAGGTAGCCCGCCTCGCTCAGGATTTCAGCCAGTTGCTCTCGGGTATCTGGGTCGTCATCGATCAGGAGAATTCCTGCCATCGTCGCCTCGCTCAACCGGCGGACGGCAAAGTCATCCTGAAGAGGCTGGCCCTTCCGCCCCCCGGGAGATAACTCTAGGCCACCTCGCGATTATTCCGCATCCGGCTAGTCAGCGGGCGCCACTTCGGAACAGATCGCGGATCGGCAGCCCTCCCCTGCCCAGCGACGCACTACCACCAACCTCCCTGCTCTTCGGCAACTGGAAGTAGAACGGCGCTTACTCAAAGTTGAGCGGCTCCCCTGCGGGGTGCTATGGCGCCGAGTTGGGCGGGCCGAATTCGACCGTTCGCCTAACTTCCGGGGAGGAATCCAAGATGAGCCTGCGAAAAATCAGCGGTAGAACACTTTAGTTTTCAGCTGTTCTTCTCACTTTCACCCCGCTTCTCCCCGCAGAAGCGCAAGACGTGGACGTCCCGGGCAATCTCACGATGAGGGATTCGACCGGGCCAACGGTGGGGAACATCGTGAAGGCGGGCGCCCCGTTCATTCACAATTTCGGCTTCAACAATACCTTCATCGGAAGCGGAGCGGGCAACTTCACGATGACCCATCCCTTCGGCAGCAACACCGCGACTGGGTTCCAGGCGCTCCACAGCAACATCAACGGCTTCAACAATACTGCCAGCGGGAGGACCGCGCTTCTGAGCAACACCATCGGCTTCAACAACACCGCCAGCGGGGACGATGCGCTCTCCAGCAACACCACCGGCAACTACAACACCGCTTTTGGGTCTAATGCCGATGTTTCAGCTGGCAATTTGACGAACGCGACTGCCATTGGATTCGGAGCCATCGTCAATGCCAGCAACAAAATCCGTTTGGGCAATGAGGCGGTCACGGTCATCGAAGGCTTGGTCGGCCTCACCGCCAGGCTCTGGAGCGTAGGCTCGGCACGGACGGCAGAGCCGGGTTATAAGCGCTTCCTCCATGGCGGCTAGTCCCCTCTTGAGGCGCTCCTCTTCGGAGTTGGGGGCAGGTATGTTCTTAGAGCCCTCTAACACCTGACTGGTCTCAGCGCGCTTTGTCGTCGAATGCTGTCTCGGCTCTGGGGGCGCGATGCCGTCTTGTGGGACCGTAGAAGGGCCTTCCTTAGGGTTGTGATCGACCGAATAGTGAATCGGTCCTTTGCCCGCCTCGTCCTTGACCTCTGTACTGATGTTTTGTTTTTCAGGGGTACCCGCGTCTGCGGGGACTACCTGCGCTGGACCTGGATGCGGCATTGATCTTCCTTTTCTGCGGCGCGTTCTCGATTAGTTGCGCCAGAAGGATTTTTGTTTCTCGACGGACTAGAGGATCATCGAGTTCCCAAATCCCGGCTGTCTCCAGGGTTCCAAGGTAATTCAGCAGACCACGGCGGCGAGAGCGAGATTTCTCCAGCTCATCGGGACGTAGCCCATCACTTCGTTTTCCTGCCCAAAGGCGATCCGAGTGCGTGTCACGGGCGTAGTTTTCTTCGACCGCATTCACGGACAGGACGGTGTGGCGCCCAATGGGGTTGAGCTCCGCCCGTGATTGGCATCGAAGGGTCGGAAGTTAGTCCCGGTCAGTAGGTACCTCGTCCAGCCATGACGACGGGCGGCCAAGAAGATCGCGTTCTCTCGTACCGAGCGCACATTCATTGCTCAACGGCGAGGTCGGGCAGCCAGAGATCGAATTTGATCCAGGTCAGGCAAATACCGCTGTATCCGGTTTTGCATGTCGGCAAACTGGAGATACGCGAGTATCGCTATCGCTATGCCAATCTTAGCAACAGGGCATTAGTACAAACCCGTTGCTTCTCCTCGCCTGTTGGCTAGAGTGCCGTCGAGCAGAAACTCAACCGCAGAAACTCAGCCGAGGGGAAATATCGTGGAAAAATTGTTTCAATTGGTTGTCATTGCTGTGATCGCTTGCCCCGCCGCCGCTCAGGAGCGCCTCTATCGAGCGAAGGGGGATTATGTGTCGGAGAAATTGGTCCTGTCAGGGCAGCGAGTGGATCAAGCCCCCCAGGCTGCGGCTCGATCCGCCGAATCAGCCTCGATCGACAAACCCAGCGGGGGCTTCACCTGGACGGAGAAGTTCAGGGGTAGTACCTGGATATTTGAGGACCTTTCGTTTGGCGATGTGGATCACGGGTTCGCCGTCGCCGAGTTGGGCCGCGTGCTTCGCACCCAGGACGGAGGCGAAAACTGGGATACGGTGCTCAATCTGGGATTCCCATATTACTGGTACGGAGTTCACACCTTTGATGCGTCGCGCGTGGTGATATCTGGTTTCAATAATGCGACCGGCGATGGAATAGTGCGCTGGACGGGAGACGGTGGGGACACATGGTCCGACGACGTCGTCCTTCCGGGCGTGGGCGCCATACGCTGGCTGGACCGGATGGAGTTCGTGGATGATCTGAACGGGATCGTGCTCTCTTCGTTTACCGCGGTAAACTTTCACACCGAGACCGGCGGCGAAACCGCCGACGACTGGGCGCGCGTGCAGGCCCACTCGGAGGGCTGGCACGGCGGCAATTTCACCTACCAGCCGGACGGCAACGTCTGGGTTTCCGGCATCAAGTTTTGTCACAGCCAGGATCGCGGGGCCTCCTGGGAATGCCGCAACAGCATCGACTCGGTCTTCGATGGCGGCGGTGTTTCGTTCCCCGATGCAATGAACGGATGGGTCGCCGGCGGTTCGATCTCGCCGGAGGTTCGCGGATGGATTCACCGCACCACCGATGGTGGCCAAACCTGGAGCGACCGCATTTTTGAAACGCCGTTCCCCATCCGAGCGATTCAATTCCTCGATGCCAATACTGGATTCGCCGTCGGTGGCAACATCTACTCCGGCGTCGGCGGCATCTACAGCACCGTCGACGGCGGCGAGACCTGGAATCTCGATCTGGACGCCCGCACCGAGATCAAGACCGTGCGCGTGGTCCCGGTGTCGGCGGACACCGTGGACATCTGGTGCGCGGGATTCCGTTCGGACCTCTCGGGCAGTATCTACAAAACCCGGATCACCGCCGGCGGACGGAAGTAAACCTTACCGAGCGCTCAGCGGCAGCTTTGGTCGGACGGTCCGCTGAGGTCCAGCGGACCATGGTGCAGGAGCGCGAACTAGAACAATCCGGGGCGCGGTGTCGAGACCCACTTTTGCGAACCCAGGTTTTGAATCGCGGCGGGCGTCTCCACCACGTCTCCAAAAATCTAGGGCAGATCGGGGGACTGGCGGGGAGAACCGGGACTAGAGCGTGGAATCAAAACCCGCGATAAATCAGGCGACTTGTAAAAAAGCGTGTGTCGTCGCTCGGTTAGTTTTTATCGCCTAAGCGAGTTCGATTCCCGTGCTCTACCGCCATTTCCTGTCGTCATTACTGCAAGTTGCAGTGAGAGCTGGAGCAGGCCAGGCCAGCGATCTTCGCGCCGCGTGCGATCGCCCCTGCGGCATCTGCGGGTGACCGCCCGCGCACGGTGAGCTCTAGAATGCCAGCGTCCTCGCGCTCGCCACGTTCGAGTAAGGGCTGAGATTGCTCGCCGCGTCCGTCGCCCGCACCTGGTAGCTGTAGCTCGTGTTCGCCGCCAGCCCCGTGTCTTGGAAGCGCGTGTCCGTCACCGTCGCGATCTGAGCAAAGCTCGTGCAGGCGGCGCCCTGGCACCGCTCCACCAGATACCCGGTTACCCCCGCGTCGCTCGTCGACGCCATCCAGATCAGATTGATCTGGCTACCGCTCACTGCGATCGCGGTCAGCGAGCCCGGCGCGGTAGGGGGCCGAGGCGGCGGCGGCGGGCCCGCGGTATCGCCGCCTTCCCACGCCATGAAAGTAAACGCCGGGCTCAACGCCTCAATCCCGACGTCGCCGCTGGCATAGGAACCGTCGGTCGTGTACATCAACTGGGATATTCCATTCCTGAACACTTCGAGGGTGTTCCCATCCGCCTTGAGTCGCCACTTGTCCCCGCTGACGATGAGGGGAGTGAAGTTTAGAACGGCCGTAAAGCCCGCTGGGGTTATCTTGTAAATCCCCGACCCCGCCGGCTGGTCAGCCCAGAGGAACAGCAACCATCCCGTCTGCCCGGAGTTACTGCGGTCGATACGAACGATCGGCCCACCGCCGCCTGTGGCCACGGTACCTAATGTGACCTCGGAATATTGCTTCGCAGGCGCGGTAATGCTCCACACGCCCGAGGCGTTGTGACCCCAGTCCCGGCCGATCGCGAAACCGCCCGCCTTTCTGAACCCGGAATAGGTGGGCAGTGGGTACCAACGGTCTCCTTCGTCCAGGGGATTCTCAACCCCGGCGAAGGTCGAAGAGGCCCAGGTTCCAGACGAGCTGGCAGCCGCGCCACTGGACCACCAGGAAATCATCGCATCCGTCAGGGTCGGACCAGAGGTATACGCGAGCATCCCTGAGGTGCCAGTGACGTACTTTGTGGTGTCTGGGCCCGTGTTGTAAATGAAATCGCGCACGCCGTTCTTGATTCCGTAAATCACCTGCCCGCGCGCGATCAGTCGGAGTCTGTCTCCGTCGGCGACGGGAGAAGTTGGAAGGATGGGCGACGCGGTGTAGCTGGTTCCATTCGCGTCGAGGCGGTAGAGGTTGTTGTGCCCGTTCATCTGGGTCGCCCACCAGAGATAATGGCTATCGATCGCCGAGCCCGATGTCTGGACCCGAACAATCGGCCCCACGTTGTCGGTGTTATCTCCGACATGCCCGACGACGATTTCAGAGTAGTGGTCGACCGGGATGATCGCCGTGGTGCGGGCACCCGCATGATTGGGCGAAATGAATCGGTCGGGGTAGGCTCCGCTGTTTTTCTGGAACCGAATGCCGTTGGGGGCGAGGGAGGTGAGGGCCACCCACGCACCATTCTCGTAGAGAGGGTCCTCCACGCCGACGAAGCTGGAGGATGCGATCGGCGGATCTGCGCTCGCCAGGGCCGGGATAAGCGTGGCTACGAGGAAACCGACCAGGAAACCGCCCCGCATACGGAGCCGCGCGCGTCGCGCTCCAACGAGGTAGCCTCCCTGAAATTGAGCAGATCGATGAATCTCGGCAAATTATTAACGCCCACGCCTGAAGACAAGTCAGCAGTCAGACCCGGTCGTGACCATCAGTTAGCCATTGGACGCTCGCTGGCCCAGATTGCAAATCGCTTCGGAAAGCCAAAGCACACCTGCACCGGGTTTCCCGCTTTGATCCTGCTCACGTTGCCCGGCAGAGGCCATGAGCCGGAGCTTCCTGGACCGATCAACAGTAGGTGAAGATTCCCCCGCGAGATTGACGCGAAAACAGCCCCGGTTCTCTCGAGCCGGAACGCCAGTTTCTGGATGTAGAAAGCGATCGCGCGGTGCCGGGCTTTTGTTCAAGGACGTGGTACCTCTCGCCCTCGGCAACGTTTGGCTCTAACGGGCACTGTGCTGAACTTGACGGCTCACATGGCCGACCCGCGGGGCCGGACGGGGCTACCGCCCGATGGGCGGTAGCACGGCTAGCCAAAGTTTGTCGCTGGTCTGTGTCACTTCTTCTCAATGGAGACTGGAGTTGCAGATCCCTTTTTCTGAATCGAAGCCTTCGGCGACTCTGCCTTGGGCGTCCAGAAAGCGGGATCGGCGGCGACCGTTTCCTTGGCCAGATAGCTCATCTTGGGCTTGAATGCGAAGAAGTTGGTTTCAGAGGTGAGGATGGCTGCGCTCTCCAATTCGCGCATCTTTTTTTGACCCTCTTCGCCCAAGGCGTCCTTGTACGCCTTGCCGTGGAGTGACGGATACGTATCCGCTTCGGTGAGTGATTTCAGTGGGGCGAAAATGAGCCAAGTTCCGGATGGCGCGCCGGAGATGACCTGGTAGAAGGCCCAGTGCTCATCCACGTTGGCCTTCTCGTGGGCGGCCTTGGATAGCTTCCTGGCTTCAGCAAAGTCGTTGTCATGGCCGGGGCGGACGTGAAAGGTGACAATGGCGAAGTAACGCATTTCGCCGATCTTCACATTCGGACGGTAGCTGAATTCCTCGTTGTAGACCGCCGCGATGGTATTGGTCCCGGACAGGAGTTCGCCGTCCTTCTGGTACAGCTGGTCCGACTGCGCTTTTAGCGCAGGCGTCTTCTCGATGTCGTGGTTGTCCTTTTCCCAGGCAGCGAAGGAATCAAAACCAATGAGGAACCAGGCCTCGTTGGGGCCGGTGAGGGAAGTCACGCCGAGCCAGTGAGTCGGCCAATCGGCATTGGCGTAAGCACGCGCCCAACCGGCCTCCACCTTTTCATGCAGGGCGTTCTTTCCCGGCTTCACCTGCTCACGGGCAATTTGCAGAACCTTCGGCGGGCCCATCCTTGCTGTTTGTGTTTCTGCCCCCAACGCCACGGCCGATAGAAATGACGAAAGGGCAATGACCGCATTGAACGCACGCATACCAGTTCTCCTTTGTCTTGTGAGTCGGGGGACGCTGAGTAGCTCCCTGGAGCCTCCAACTCAGATCCGGAGATCCTCTAGGCCCTCTCCCATCATTCGACAATTAGGAAATTTAGGCGTGATACGTCGAAAAAATCGATGCTACCTTCGCTGGTCCTGGGCCAAGTAGAGATCGACCGCGTCCACTGAAAGCCGACAACTCTTTCGACCTAAATCCTTGTCCGATAAAGCGAATCAGCCAAAAGGCGTGCGCTGTCGCATGTTTGAGTTCATTGCCGAAATTTGGCGCCATCTGTTAGCATCTGCTCGTTCGCAGAAGAAACGGCCATGCATGCGGGGCAAGAAACTGCCTGAGGGAGTGCAAGGCTCAACAGTGATACGGCATCAGTGAATATCAGCTCCTAGACGTCAACCGCCGGAGCGCTTCGCTTTTGTTCCGGCGTGGAGCAATTACACTTGGAGAACACCATGACCGCGTCTCTATCGAGAGGCTCGACCGCTGCACTTCTTTCCAGAGTGATTTTTCTAATCGGGTGCGGCAGCATCACGAACCAAACTCCTCCTGTCACAACGCCGCCAGGTTTTTGGGATGTCAGCAATATACCCCCCGCGACGAACGTCATGGCGTTTAAATTCCTGAACCGCACCAACGGCAAATACCCCGATAGCCAGGTCTTTTGGAGCGTCACGATCAATGGTGCCAGGCAAACTCATTCGATCGCCGATCAACAATTCTTCGATATGCCGGCCAACTCCTCAGGGAGGATCTACGTTTACCTGGGAAGCGTCGGCACCAACCAAAATCAGTACTATGACTTCCTCGAGTACACGATTGGCCCGGCGCGGTTTAACGGCAATACCACACGGGTCGACGCGTTCGGCATCAAGCTCGCTATGAGGTTGCATTGTGCCGATGGTTTTGAAGCGACGGTCGGGGAGAACCCTGCCACCTTCGCGGAAGACCGGGCAGCAACATTTGCACGCTTTGTGGCTGCGGTTCCCCCTGAATTTCAACATCTGGCGACAGTCCAGGCGCCCTACAGAATCGTCAACCCAGGTGCAGGAGGATTCGACGCCGGCGGAGCATACCAAAATTATTATGCGGCCTACATCGACCAAATTTGGTCAAGTAACGGGCTCACCATTCCCAAAGCCGGGCCAAACGGAAGCGGCTTGGGCGCTTACCCGGACCTTTCTGCCGCTATCTACAGGCACACCGCCGGTCCCGGAACTTTCTCCCCCGACGGCAGATTGTTAAGCCAAAGCATGTGGGCGACCAGTCAAAATTTCTACCTCCAGGTTCCCGCCAACTATTACGCAAAGTTCTGGCACGATAACGGCATTGACGGCAAAGCATACGGATTTCCCTATGACGATGTAGGGGGCTACTCCACCTACATCTCTCATTCCAATCCTCAATACATGCTCGTCGCCATAGGTTGGTGAGGGCGAGCCGCTAGCCATGCGCAAACATGTTTGGTTTTGTTTTATTTGCTTTCTGACGTCTACAACCCTTGCCAGCCTTTCTGGATGCGGCGGATCGGCTACGTCGGGTTCTTCGGCTAGCAAGAGCGCGAAACGAGGTGTCGCCTATGATCTCGCCTCGCCAGCCGACCTTGCCGCACTCTCGCCAGGTGTAAGCTGGTGGTACAACTGGTCTCCACATCCCAACTCCGCTGTCCCGGCCGACTATGCCACGCGCTATTCCACGGACTTCTACCCAATGCTGTGGAATGGAAACTTCAACGCTAGCGCTATCGTGACCTACTTGAGGGCCAATCCGAGCATCAAATACATGTTGGTTCTCAACGAGCCGAACTTGGTAAGCCAGGCCAACGTGACCCCTCAGCAGGCTGCCCAGTTATGGCCGAGTTATGAGGCGGTTGCGGCCCAAACTGGCGTCAAGATCGTGGGGCCAGCCATCACCTGGGGCACGATGCCGAACTACCAAGACCCAGTGAACTGGCTCGACGCTTTTTACGCCGCTTACCAGGCGGCCAATGGCAACCGCAATCCGCAAATCGATTACTTGGCCTTCCACTGGTACGACTACGGGCTGAAGGGCCAATTGGACCGTCTCGGCAAGTACGGTAAACCTTTTGGGGTGACCGAGTTCGCAAATTGGCATAACCAGAACGACGGCGCCCAGATTGTGACCTTGGCTGGACAAGAGGCGCAGATGACTGACATGGTCGCGACTTGCGAGTCCCGCATCGACGTCTTCCGGTACGCTTGGTTCACGGGACGCTGGAGCCCTGACCCGCACTTTACCAGCCTGCTCGGCGCACCCGGAGAGCTAACCGGATTGGGCCAAACCTACCTCTCACTTCCCACGAAATAAGCCGGCATCTCGAACGGGACTTTGGAATATCGCTCCGCCTTCGTGTCCTGCGGCGCTAGCCCGATGACGCAATGGCTGATCGATCGACCAGAACCTCTCGACGTTCAACGCCAGAACTGCGGGCGTTCGCGGTCAACAACACGCGAACGTTCACGATGATGAGAATCGATTGAACAAGAAATGCTGCGATTATTCGTGTCACCAGTCCGACCTCTGGTAGGCCCGGTCCTAACGGCGCGACGACATTGAGCGCGAGCCAGACGAGCACGAGCGCCGTGACGTTCGACCAGGTGACTCGAATCTCCGGGACGACCAGAATCAGCAACCACAGTGTGCCGATAACGGCGTTTACGTCCGGCGCGAAGGGACTCAGGAAGCTTGCCAGATTGAGCAGCGCGAGCCAAGTCTGTGCTTGGTGCAATCGGAACGAAGCGGCGTCGTCCGCCCACCGCGCAGAAAATGCATCTCGCAATCGCACAACCAGCCCAATCAAAAGAAGAAGGTAGACCAGTCGAACCGTCTGGAACGCTCCGAAACCGAGACTGGTCCAACCCAAGGCTCTCAACTTGGGAACAACCGAGGTGACGCCGTAGTTCAGCGCCGCAATTTTCCCGGCGAACGGCGTCATCACAATGTCGATCGGACCGTGTAGAGGGAAAGACAACCGAGGCATTTCGTATTGAAAAAACGCTCTTATCGGTGCCAAACCAAAGCGCCGTCGCTAACAGCAGCACGACGTTCCACGCGAACACCCACACGACTGCTCGCCAGCGGCGTTGAAACGCTAACCAGACAACGAGAATGCCGGGGAACAGTTTGCTTGCGGCAGCAAACGCCAGGAGAGCCGTTCCGAACACGAGGAAATCTGACTCGATCAGCACCATTGCGAGCATCGCGAGGGCGAACCCGACAATTTGGAAGTTGCCGATTTGCAGCGTCATTGCTGTCGGCACGGCTGCGATCAGCAATCCGGTGAGCATCAACACCGTCCGACCGTGAAGACCGCCTATCCACCGCGCGACGACTAGCGTTGCCGCGAGGAAGAGGACTAAATCGAAGACGAACCAGAAGATACGAAAACGGTAGAAGTCAGCGGTGATTCCAAGCAGAGACGCGGGAAGCAGCAAAAACTGCGGGGGATATAAATACGGGTCGATGTGGAAACGATCTAGCGAGCCCGCGTAGAGCGTTTCGTCGTAAAGATTGGGCACTCGGGCTTGACCGAGTTTGGCGGCTTGGAAGTAGGCGGAGAGACAGGAATGCTGAACGTAAAACTGGTCGAATGGATAAACCGCCGCGCCTGTTCTGCTTGGGTCTACTGAGAACACAGTCAACCGAACAACCTGAACAGTCGCAAGTCCGGCGAACAGGAAGCCGACGACGCGAATGACCCGTTCGCGGCTAGTCAAAGCCGCGCGAATATACACGACCGCGTGCAACCTGAAGTCTTCGTGTTACAGCACCTCTTCGATGGCCTCGTGAGCCGTCACTGCGCGACTCCCGCCTTCTGCAACTCGGCTGTGAGGCGCCCGCTCAGCGCAAACGCGAGCATCCGCAGGTCCGCCGCAAAGCTCCAGACCGGATGCTTGAACGTCGCGGGCTTGTTGTGCTCCACGAAGAAGTGCCCCGCCCAGGCGAAGGCATATCCGCACAGCACGGCCGGTACGATGAGCAGCGGCCGCCGCAGCGCCAGCGCCGAGAGGATCAGCACGATCGAGAGCGACGTGCCGCCGAAATGCAGCGCGCGCGTGAGGGGCTTCTTGTGCTCATTCAAATAGAACGGCCAGAACTCGGCGAAGGTCTGCATGCCGGGACTCTAACGCCGCAGGCTCATCGGTACCAGACAAGTGGATCAGGATCCGCAGTACAGCATTCAACCGAGAGCCCAGGCCAAGGCAATTCCCGGTGCACGGGCAAAGCGCAAACGATCGCCGCGGAAGTGAGCCGTCAGCAGGCCAGATGCCAGCCCTCGGGCTGAACGCATGTCGTTGAGGAAGAGGCTCCAGCGCGCTGACGCCACGCGAGCCTGGCGCCAACCCTTCGGAAATTGCCGAAAACTCGGCAGTCATCGCTCAGCCGACGCTATTCGAATCAACAGGATGGGCTGGCAGTCGTCTTGCTATCTGAGCTGTCATGCCTTGGATCAATCTCACCCTCCGACGTGGCACGTTTACCAAGAAAGTGCAGCATGCCGTGATGGCGAAGCTGACCGATACGCTCATGTACTGGGAGAAAGTGCCCGATACCCCCGAAGCCCGGAAGATGATGAAGGGCTGGGTATACGAAGTGGAGGAGGATTCCGATTACAACGGGGGCAGCCCGCACCACAAGGATCCCTTCTACTTCATCGAGGTGCGTCTACCCGCGGGTCGATTCGACACGCTCACAAAGCTGCATCTCATTCATGATTTCACCCGGATCATCATGCTCGCGGAAGGTAAGCAGTATGTGTCCGAAGACGCGAACCGCGTCTGGGTGACCATCATCGAACTGAAGAGCGAGGATTGGGGTATCGGTGGACACACGGATTGGTTGCGCTCCTACGAAAGTGCGTTGGACACGCTCGGCAAGGAGCTGAAGCCGAGGTCGAACGCAAGGGCTAAGTGAACTCGGTCTTTAAAACTGGCGACCCGGGTACGAGACGACAGACAGGCAATCAAATATGACAAAGAACATGAGTGCGCTGGAAGGAAAAGTAGCAGTCATCACGGGAGCCAATAGCGGAATCGGTCTCGCTACAGCGCAACGGTTCGTTGCAGAGGGCGCATACGTCTTTATTACGGGCCGCCGTCAAAGCGAGCTCAACGCGGCGGTGAAGCAGATCGGCAAGAGCGTTACCGCGGTGCAGGGCGACGTCTCAAATCTCGCCGATCTTGATCGGTTATACGCAACCGTAAAGCAGCAGAAGGGCCACATAGACATTCTCTTCGCCAACGCTGGCACCGGAGAATTCGCCCCGCTCGGCGCAATCACCGAAGAGCACTTCGACAAAACGTTCAACGTCAACGTCAAGGGCCTTCTGTTCACCGTGCAAAAGGCGCTTCCGCTTCTAAAGGATGGAAGCTCGATCATTCTGAATGCGTCGATCGTTTCCGTGACAGGACCGCCCGCGTTCAGCGTGTACAGCGCATCCAAAGCGGCCGTGCGGTCCTTCGCGCGCACCTTCACCACGGATCTCAAAGACCGCAAAATCCGCGTCAACGCTATTAGTCCTGGCGTGATTCCTTCTCCGGGCTACCGCAATTCCTTGGGCATGACAGAGGAACAAATCAAACAATACGCAGACAGCGTCGCAGGGAAAATACCCCTCGGCCGCACAGGAACCTTAGACGAAGTTGCCAAAGTGGTCTCCTTCCTCGCTTCCGACGAGAGTAGCTACGTCACTGGCATTGAGCTCTTCGTCGACGGCGGCATGACCCAAATCTGACCAGCTTGACCTGCAGTTGACACGAACAGATTCCGTACTTTCAGGAAGCGCCGGCTAGAAGAAGAGCTAAGAGCTAGGCGCCTGCCTTCGGCGCCGCGCTTTTTCCGTCGCAGATTCGTCTGGCATTAAGGTCTACCGGAGGGCTGTCTCCCAGCGCTTCAGCTGCTGAGCTCCGCAGGTGTGATCGGCAACTTGCGGACCCGCTTCCCCACCGCTGCACACACCGCATTGGCAACTGCCGGTGCCACGGGCGGCACCGGGTGCTCACCAAAGCCCCCCGGACGAGCATCGCTGGGCAAGATGTGGGTCTCGATTACCGGCATTTCGTTCATCCGCATCACCCGGAAATCGCCATAGGTCCCCTGGACCGCGCGCCCGCCACGAAAATCAATCTTGCCATGCAGAGTGGCCGAAAGCCCCCAGGTGATTCCACTCTCAGCTTGTCCCTCCAAACCTGCCGGATTGATCGCCAGCCCGCAATCGACGACGCAGACGATCCGGTGCACGCGCAGATCGCTCAGATCCCGTGCCACCGAAACCTCCGCCACCTGCGCGATGTAGCTTCCTGCGTGGTAGATGTTGATCGCCAAGCCACGTCCCCACCGGCGATTTTGAGCATCACGCGCGAGAGGATTCGACCAGCCGGATTTCTCGCGGACTGCCTCGAGCACGCGAATCATCCGCCGGCGATCAATCTTTTGATCGCCTAGGTCGAGTATGTCGCCGGGCTGGAGGAGATCAATCCGCAGTTGCAGGGGATCCTTGCCCAGGAAGTGAGCGATCTCATCGATGAAGGACTCGCGGGCAAACACGGTGGCCGGGTACTCGACGGCACGCCAGGAACCGGTTGGTACCGGGTTGTCCACGGAAACGTAGTCCACTTTCATCGCCCGAAAATTGTAAGGATTGTCGAAGGCACCCCAAGGTGATCCTTCCTTCGCATATCGCTGTAAGTCCTTCTTCTCTTCTTCGGTGGGGAGTCCGAACATCGAGAGCGGTGAGCCAACGCATTTGTGAACCCATGCCAAGATATGTCCGTCAGCGGCGAACCCCGCCGCGAGTTGATTCACCGAGGCAGGGTGGAAAAAGCCGTGACGGGTATCGTCGGTGCGGGTCCAGACAACCTGTATTGGTTTGCTGACAGCCTTGGAGATCTCTACTGCCTCGTGGACGTAGTCGACGAACAGCCGTCTACCGAATCCACCTCCCATCAGTGTCGTATGGACCTTTACCGTCTCGGGCGGCAGTCCCAGCATCTTCACGATATCGGTCTGCGCCGTCTCCGGCGTCTGGGAGGGCGCCCATACCTCACACCCGTCCCGGTGGACGTCCGCAATGCAATTCATCGTCTCGAGCGGCGCATGCGCCTGAAACGGAAAGTCATAAACGGCTTCCAGCCTCTTGGTGGCCGTGGCCAGCAACTTATCGGCGCTTCCGTGGCGACGGATCGGATAACCTTCCTGTGTGAGAGCGGTCCTCAAGCTTTGGGCGAACCGGTCCGAATCAAAGTCTGTATTTGGACCTTCCTCCCACTGCACACTCAGAGCTTCGCGGCCCTTCAGCGCTGACCACGTGGTCTCCGCCACGACCGCCACGCCCGTTGAGATGCCGCTTTTGACGGGCACGACATGGCGGACCCCGGGTATCGCAAGAGCCTTGCTCCCGTTGAAGGTGGCCACCTTTCCACCGAGAAAGGGACAGCGCTCGACCATGGCAACGAGCATTCCCGGAACCCGAATGTCAATGCCATACAAAGCTTGTCCGCGAACAATTGCTGGACCATCGACCCGTTTGAGTGACTTGCCGACAAAACGAAAATCGTGGCTATTCTTGAGCGGCGGATCTCCGGGAGCCGACTGGCGACTGGCCCGTTCCGCGAGTTCGCCATAGGTAAGTTTGCGCCCCGAGGAGAGATGCACCACCGAGCCGGACTGCGCCCGGCAAGACGCGCGGTCGACTCCCCATTTCTCGGCGGCAGCGGAGACCAGCATTTCACGAGCGCTCGCTGCCGCACGGCGAAGCGCCAGAAACGTGCCGGAGCTGCTGCCGCTTCCGCTCGTTCGCAAGCGGATGCCCTTGAAACGAACGCCTGGCATCGCCTGTTCGAGTTTTACTCTGGCTAGATCCACTTCCAGCTCGTCGGCGAGAACTGCCGGCAAGCTGGTGCGCACCCCCTGACCCATTTCGGAACGCGTGACCCAGAGCGTAACGACATTGTTGGGAGTGATCCGGAGGTAGGCGTTTGGCTCGAAGAAAACTGGGGAAGCTGCGTCCGCTGCGGCGGGCAGATGAAAACGAATCGCCAAACCCGTGCCGGCGAGGGTGGCTGTCTGGAGAAAAGCGCGCCGAGAGAGCTTCATGCCTTCCTACCTTGGCGAGCTGCCAGATGGATCGCCCGGCGGATGCGCTGATAAGTCCCGCAACGACAAACCAGGTCCGACATCACCGCGTCGATCTGTTGATCCGTCGGGTTTGTCGTTTGAGTCAACAGCGCCGCGGCGGCCATGATCATTCCAGGCTGGCAGTAGCCGCACTGAGCCACATCCTCGTCGATCCATGCCTTTTGACATGGGTGCCCGCCGTCGGGCGAAAGGCCCTCAATGGTGGTGTAGCTTTTTCCAGCAGCCTTCGAGAGTGGAATCTGGCAACTGCGTACCGCAGCATTGTTCTCGTGGACGGTGCAGGCACCGCAAACGCCGACTCCGCAACCGTACTTGGTTCCGGTCATCCGCAGCAGATCGCGCAAAACCCACAGCAGAGGCATCTCAGGGTCTGCGGTGACGCGGCGCGAACGGCCGTTGATCGTCAAAACAAAGGTGGGCACCCCTCGCCTCCTTTTGATGCCGCCAACCGCCAATTGCCGATCGTATTCCCGCGCCGCTGATGATCGCCGCCCTTGGCCTTTGCTCGATGCTTGGCGATCTCCGATTCAGCTGCTAGCTGTCGCAACTGAGCTGACTTGGAGCATTCGACGATGCAGCTACTCTACTTTGCGGAAGCGATGTTACGGCATCCAATTGTCATCATTCCGCCGACGCTCGTCTTTGCAATCCTCTGTGGCGCAGGAAAGGCATTCGGGCTGCCTCGGCTTTTCTGGAACGAACGCTGGGGGATGCGATTCTACGCTGGCTTCGCAGCGACGTTATTGGCGGCCGAGGCCTTCCTGGTGGCGTACCTGCTGGACGGGCTCAATCGTCCGTCCCGATGCATCAGCTTCTTCGACTTTCTCGTCGTTGGCGTTGTCGTTTGGCTGGTGCTGGTCGGCTGGCGAAGTCTTGTTCAGGGGGGACGCTATCGGCGGTCGAAGGACCAGAAAGGGGGCATCGGAGAAAATCGAGGCATTGCCCCAGCGATTCGCCAGGTCGATACCGAGGGCCTCTCTTCGAAAGCAGCGGTGCAAGTTCCGGCCGGTGCACTCATGGCAGGCGCGGCAGTCGGAGCGCTCATCGCTTTTCTTCTGGTCTCAGTGACTCAAACCCAGTCTGTGACTCGGCTGATGCACGTGGCCCCCTTCAGCGCCTTAGAACTCTGGCGCCCATTGCCGGAACCCGAGCTACACCTGCTCGCCGCGGCTGCGTTCCTGCTTCTGCTCGGCACGTTCGTCTCCCTTAAGAACCGAGCCTCACCGGCGGTCGGCCTTTGTGTTCTCCTGGCGCTCGGGCTCGCCGTCTACACCGCGATTGAGTTCTGGGCCCAGAACGCGGGCCTGGCACTGCTGATGCTGGGACTGCTGCTGTGGTGGGCCGGGGGTCGGCGATACAAGCTCCGGATACCTGCCTTGAGCGAACTCTACGCTCATCCAGTTCCATATCCACCGAGCATCGAAATCAACGAATTGCCACAATCGCGGCCGCTTCCCTACGATGTCGCGCTTAGCACCGGGGACAGCCACAACGGGCAAAGGCGGTTGATCGTCGTATGCGCGAGCGGCGGAGGCCTTCGCGCCGCGACGTGGACCGCGGCCATTCTCGGCCAGCTGGATGAAATCGAAGGCTTTCGAGCAGCGACTCGCCTCGTTACCGGAGCGTCAGGCGGGATGATGGGCGCGGCCAGTTGGGTGGCGCTCCTGGCTCGGCGGAAGGAGGCGCCGGGCAATCCAGCTCCCAGGGGCAGTTGGCAACAACTGATGAGCGCCGTGGCAATGGACGGTCTGACCCCGCTGGTTCGCAAGCTCGTGTTTCACGACATTCCGCTGGCTTTCATCGGTCGCGACAACTTGCAGGACCGTGCGCTCGCGCTCGAATCGGCCTGGTGTGAAAACCTGAAAGCCAAACTCGATATCAACCTTCGCATCTCATTCGATGACCTGAGGCAGGGCGAAGCATCGGGCCGGTGGCCGTCGCTGGTCCTCTCGCCAATGTTAATCGAGGATGGAAAGCGCCTGATCATCAGCAATCTCGATGTAACGGATATCAACGACCACTACGTTCGCTGGCTTTCAAGCAAGGCAACCGGAGCAGAACCCTCGACCGGCCTGGCGTCTCGAACGGCATACCAGCTTTGGCAGATCTCTCCGCAAGCTTGGGGTCATTTCCCGCTGTCGACTGCGGCCCGCCTCTCGGCCGCTTTCCCATACATCAGTTCGGCGGTTCTTCTTCCGACCCGGCCCCGCCGACATGTGGTGGATGCCGGCTATTACGACAACTACGGCCTCGAGCTGGCGGGCAACTGGCTTCGAGAGCTGCTAGAGCAGCGCAAGAGCCTGTTGGAGAAAGTGATCTCGGGAATTCTTGTCATTCAGATCCGAGACAACGTTTCCGAGCTCAGCGTTAACCCACAATCGGACAAGAAAAGAGAAAGGACGCTCGCCCGCGAGCGCCGAAGTGTTTTGGATTCACGGCTCTCACGTGCCCTGGAAGGGCTGACTAGCCCGCCGGAAGGGTTCCTCGCGGCGCGCGAGTCCGTGATGTTGTTTCGAAACGACTCTTTGCTCGAAACTGTGTCTCATCTGTACACAAGCGCTTTCGGAGCCGACTTCCTCACCACCACAGTTTTCGAGTTCGGAGGCGAAGCGTCGCTGAGCTGGCACCTCGCGGCGGAGGAGGTTCAAATGCTGCAGAACCAGGCCGCGTCGCCGGGAATTCGGCTCAAGCTGCAGGCAATCAAGTCCTGGTTGCACAAGACCGATTACTGGGCGAGCCAGGTCAGATAACCGACGATCTTAGCTATCCCGACTGGAAGTCGCATCTTGGTGCCTGTAGAACGCCCGCAACCAATCGGGAGGTTCACATGACGCTCCGCCGCGGTGCTCTCCTGTTTCTGCTCCTCGCCCTATCATTGGGATGCGGTACAGAAAAGTTTTCTCCTGAGCAGCGTAGTTTGGGTACGCAGGTTCAGGGTATCGAGTCGATCAGTGGTTGGTGGCCTTGTGCCGCGTCGATGTTTACTTGGTCCAGCCCGTGGGGGGCGATCACCGGATACTCCAACGGTACTTGCAGCGGCCGCGGTGATTGCAATTGCAACGGCACGGGAGCTTACGGTTATCAGTACCAGTGCGTCGAGTTGGTTAATCGCTTCATGATCGCCAATCGAAGCCAACCCCGCATTTGGGGCAACGCTGACGTGTCGATGTGTAACAGCGCGGCCTCTTCGGGGTATTCGGTCTATCGAGGCTCGGGCCCGCAACCTGAACCCGGAGATGCGCTTGTTTGGGATGGCCACGCCGCTTTGGTTGTCGACAATTCTCCGAACAGCATCGGATACATGCAACAAAATTACGGCAATGCTTCTACTTGGAATCAAGCAACCGACAATGTCTCATGGAATGGCTCCAACTTCGGTCCATTGCCAGGAGTTGGATATCCTCCGGTCTGCTGGATTCACACCGGTGGAGGTGGCGGAGGTCCCACCTGCCCAACGGGTGGAGATTGGGCAGGAGCCGGGCGTTATTGTGGCTCGAATGGGGTCTCCGGAGGCGCGCCAGATACTCTCTATTATTGCTCGTCCCCTGGAGCTCCAGCCACGCCGGTACAGGCTTGCGGGGAAGGTTGCCGCTGGATGCCTCCAGGAGTGGACGACGAGTGTTACGCGGGTAGCTGCAATGGCGTCCCTTTTGGGGACGGCTACTATTGTGGAACGCATGGGCTCCGCGGCACTGGGAACCCCGACGGTCTCTATCTGTGCCGCGGGGGTTCAATCGCATCCTACAATTTTTGCAGTTATGGCTGTTACTGGGCTCCGGATTGGGTCGACGACTATTGCAATCCGCCACCAGCTCCATAGTCAACTGGCAGATGCTTCGGAACCCCCGTAGAGCTGCGTCGAACTAATTGTCGTCGCCTTCGCCCCCGAACTTCTGGATGCCGGCGGCGAACCAGTTCCGGTTGCCTGCATTGCGGATCAGCAGCACGGGTGTGTTGCAGGAGGTCGGCGGCCGAGGCGACAGTACGTCATCGATCCTGAAGTCTCCGTTAGCGGCGAGAGGAACCGGGTTCGTATTTCGTTCGACGAATGGAGCCATGGTTTCACAGATAAGTGTGGCAAAAACATTGAGGGTGGTTGTTCCGCCGGGTGTCACCACGAGCGCAGTCCCGATGGTGTCGCCACCAGCGAACACAAGACCCCGCCCGTCGACCCTGATGTGCCCGTCGACCCCCACCTCGGCGTTGAAAGCGGCGATCGCCCACAGCTGGGCGGGGGGTTGCACGCCACGGACGATGTTGCGGTTGACGGTGGTTGCGACAGGGCCTGGCCCAGGGGCGCCGGAGACGCCGTCGGCCCCGATTGCGCCCCTGAATGTGGCGAGCGTGTCGTCGGTCAGCCCGAGCGACGGCATGAGTGCGACCAGTGGAATGACGAGAAGCCTTAGAGTCTTCAAATTTAAATCCATTTCAAACACTCCCTTCCCCAAGGGAAGCTGAGAAGCTCAGTCAAATCCCTCGTGCCAGCCAACCTGTATCGCGCAGGCGCTTTGTCCAGGAGCTTGCGGCATTCGGGCGATCATCCGGCCGACTGTCAGCCGGCCGCGAGCCAATAACCATTACTCTCAATCAGGGATGTCACGAAAATCGGCGTGCCCGTGGCAGATTTGCTCGCCCAGCCTCTTCCCAGAGACCCTCCACAAAGACAGACAAAGGCAGACAAAGCGTCGGCAAAGACAGACATAAAACAGTTGACTTCTGGACGCCGCTTCACGGAAGGATGGTTATGGAACACTTCCCCTTGGTCGTGAGAGCTTCGCGGTCTCTGGCCCGCTCGCCCTGGTGGGCAGCGCCTCATATCCAGTTTCTGTTCGTCGACTCGCGGTTTCGCTATCGCTTCTTTCGGCGCCGACCTCACGATCGGACTGGTTCTTCACCAGCTTCTACACCTTGCGATTCGCTCGGGGTCGCT